>JACCDG010761931.1_pt1 | contig 21013 bp, 18 predicted proteins | sample 7442471 | NCBI WGS metagenome assembly JACCDG01 (sample SAMN15323444, study PRJNA562643) | freshwater metagenome | isolation source: river surface water | place: USA:Blue River Watershed | collected 2017-08-17 | reverse complement strand
GTCCTCGACAGACTCACCGCAGTTATCGCTGACGTGTGAAAGATATGTACTGTCTCGCGGGCGAGCCAGCTTCTCGGATTCCGGCTTAGCAAACCACACAGACTTATCCGGATGGAACTTGTTATCGCTAAGCACTCCGTTGATGTACGTGCAACGATCTAAGTCGAAACGGTAAACCGTGTAGAAAGGATCGTCAGAATCGTCATCCCGGCGGACAGCTTCAGCTTCAGGCGTGTACACTCCGGTCGTATCCTCGTAGACAAAGAAACCGTCGTGATCTAGCGGATGCAAGTCTCCTAGGTTTCCAATAAACTTCCAAACGGGCTGACTCATAAGTCACACCTCCAAAAACAATGGGGCGACTGGTGTTTAGCCAGTCGCCCCACGCACAAACAACCTACGCCTATTCGTCGCGGAACCTAATAGCTACAGGCTGAAAAGGTACGGACTCTTCCGTTTTCGTCATATAGGCGAACTTCACCGTCAACTTCTTGCCCACATAGGCTCTGGCTCCTCGTAAGAACCTTTGTTTCTCCTTGATCGTTCCAGGTGCTGTTACCTCGAATGTGTTCCCTTCGGAAGTCTCACACACGAAGATGGCACAGTCAGCGTACTTGCCACGACCGTTCTTGAAGTCTGTAACGCAAAACTCTGCGTCTTCGAACGTCTTCACTTTGAGCAGCGTGGCGGAACGTTTACCGGATTCGTATCCCAGTCCGCCGTACCGAAGCATTGCTCCTTCATAGCCTTCACTAATGAAGTTACCCTGGCAATGCATCAAATCGGATTCGCTACGTACTTTTACAGTGTCAACAGGTACGAGCAGATCCGAGGTATCCAGTTTGACGAATTCCGAAGCAATAGCGTACCGGGTGGAAAAATCCGCACCGGACAACATGGCGTCGTAAACGTGGTAACTCAGTTGGGCAGTCTTAGCGGATTTTCGTTTGCACGCAGACGAAATCTCGTTCAAAGACATTCCATGACAGTAAAGTTCACCGTCGAGCACCAGTTCCGCAGGAACTCGCTGTAACAAGCGTTTGGCACTAGGCGTCCTGGCGATACCGCCCACCACATGCTGCATGTCGCTCAACGCATTAAACGGCTGATTTTCGCGGCTGACCATGGTGACTTTACCGTCTGTCGAAATGGTCATCAGGCAACGAAAACCGTCCAGCTTAGGCTGTGCAAACGCATTACCCCAATCCACCTTCTTGGCGTGTTTATTGTAGACCTGAGCCAGCATGGCACTGACGCCACGAACGGCTGCAGATTCTTCTACGGTGAGCCCGTAGCCTTTCCTGTCTTTCTGCTTGTTCCACCGGCTTTCGGCTTCGGCACAGGCTTGAGCATACGGCGTGGTTTCGTTTTTCTTGCCTATGTTTTTGCCTTGGGTTATCTCCTCTCGCATTTCCTGCATCTTGCCGCCGAGATGCCCGTAAGAGGTAATCAACACACCAACACCGTTCGGGCCTTCTTCTGCCCGAATTTCCCACACTTGTGTGGCACCCTTAGCCGTCTTCTTATACAGCGTTTTGAACCGCTTCATTGGTCACGACTCCTTCGCTAAAGTTGAATGTTTCCAGCAGGGACAAGAATACCAACAAGTCCTCGAGCGCAACTTGCTCGAACGGCAGCAAACTATCCGTAAACGGATTAGGCGTGAAAAAGCCGTCAGAGGTAACCCCGAAAAACGCCTGACTTGACTCTGATTTAAGCCACGGAGTCAAGTAATTAGCGTGCCAGCATTTGGCCTGTTTCGGGGCACACACGCTGAGGGGAACCTTACCGTAGCTACTAAGCACGACGACACTTGGCGCGAGAAACGGCACAGTAAGGGTACGGATACGATTAATCGCGATTTGCCGCAGTTTCCCCACCTGGGAAGCAAATTCTGCAGATCCGAATAACGCCTCGTGATACTCGCGATACAGACGGGTGATCACGCGAGAAGCGTTTGACGGGGGCACATTGGTCATGACTTCGTTTTGCCCCAGCGTACCAGCAGGACCACCGTAAATTGTCATCATTTTGTCGGGTTGTTTCTCAGCTCGAAAAGCAACTAACTTGGATGCAGGAATATCCATTTTTGAATCTCCTATAGGATAAAAAGTTATCCTAATAAGCTTTTAATAAAAGCTACAACGACCCGTCTTACGCGGGTCTGTAATGTGGTTTTGGAAAAGAAATAAGTTCCTACGTATTTCGATACGCAGCACGCGCTGTGCAATCGACACAAACGTCCGACTGGACTTCTGGATTGAAGTACGCTTCTCTACTGCAGTCCGAACAGTACTGTTTGACCCAGTCTTGTCTGTGTGTGGCTGCTCGACAGCGCAGGAAACCAACGGGACACGTATGACAAGCTAACGTCATTGCGGTCTGTTTAAGCAAACAAGTGAATCCTGGCTGTGTGCGAGCACGGCAGTTTATGGTCACTTTGTTCCACGTCACGCAACTACCCGGGAAACCTATACCGTCGAAACCGGGTTCCTTCCCGCTCAGTTTTGGTGTTACGCAGACATACAACCGCAACCCGACAAACTGTTCGGGTACGCTATACGATTTTGGTGTCGGTCTGTTGTAGTTGTGTTTGCTGAACCCCAAGTTCTCCGAAATGAAACGGCAGAACTTGGTAGTCCAGAACTTCTCGGCCAACAAGCCTGCAGGTGTACCTGCCAGGATTCTAAATTGAAATCTGGCTCCGAACTTACCCCGGCTACTCCGTTCTCTTCGACAGGCTGTTGTTTGTACCGGCACCCATTCTGGGAGTTTTTGGATATGCCACGGCGGTACAACTTTCCTTTGTTTGAGCCGCTTTACGTTACCGGCAACTCTCCAACACATGCTGTCTAGGATTCGTTCGTCTAGACGCATTCCAGCTAAATGCCGCAACGTGTCTTCCAGTACTTTGTATTCGATCCCTTTCGGCAGAAGCTCCATAACCAAGGCTACGAGCCGTTTAAATGTGTCAGCTGCGGGTGTCGTATTGAGGAATTCAACACCCACGGCTTCTTTCAGCTTCTGCCGCAGTTCAAATACGGTCTCCACGTGGTGGTTGTATCGCACCACGTAAACCGGTTCTTCCGGTTTCTTCCGATTCGGGTCCCCTGCTTGTTTCGTCATTTTCCTGCTCCTTCAGTAATGCCGGTAACGTTGTCGACATTATCCAGCCACCAAGTGGTAGCCCAGAATCGCTTATCTCTGGTTCGTTCCACAAGGCAACTTCTTCCGTGCCGGTTTTGACGAAGATGTGCTGGTAGTCACCTTCCGTAGTGCTGTAGCTTTGCGATAGGTGATACCCTTCGAAATTCAGACCTCCTTTAATTACAGTTCTCGCGACCATTAAGGCCTCGCCGAATTTCTCCCATGTGCCACCTGTTGTGAAGTAGCGGCACACCGCATCCATCACAAGTCGCAACCGTTCGCACTCTCCACGTTCTTGTGGCGTTGGGTGGGACAGATCCAGAAGCTCAACACTTGTGTTGTTCGGATCGTCATCGACCATGTTGTAAGGTTCGCCACCTTGGTACGCGATCACCGAGAGCATTAGGATGTGACCTATCTCGCTCTGTACAACATGAAACCCGTCCCTGCCTTCGAGAAGGTGGAACGGGTCTCCTTTGGGAAACTGATCTTTTGGCATAGGTTTTAAGTTTTAGGGCTTCCGTACTGCGACACGACCGGTCGAATTGTGTCGACGCGTGCCGCAATTTCTTCCAACGCTTCCGATAACTCTTCAGCGAACGCGTTTACAATTGGAATCAAAACGTGTCCGACGTACTGCTGGTTGATCTTTTGAAGGTTCACCGCACACACGATGGCGTCACGCTTTTCCGTACCGACGAGCGACGCACGGAATTCAAAGATTGGTAGTTCTTTCTTCCGCTCGCCTTTTGGTGTGGTCCCCGACGCACCGGCCAGTGCGGCTTGCAACGTCGTGAAACCTGCCAAAGCTCGCTTCAGTTGCAGGAACCACGTTTCCATTTCGTAGACCAGTGACGCGACGTCCTCAGCGGAGTCAGTTTGACCTACGGGCGACGCCGGAACGTTTGGGACTACTGTCGACATTTCAAGCTCCTGTTTGTGTTTTTGTCTGTTACGCACGTTACACTCCAAACGCTATTCCGATGTAACATCGAAACGCTTCTTCTCGCGGTCGCATATCGGTGCACTGATGTCCGATGATTAGCTGTACCGCAGTGATTTTACCTTGTGCTACGTCCTGCAGATCCAGGGCTGCAGTTATACCTAGTTGCACACCGAGCCCGAAAAGATCGGGTAAAGCGGGATGCAACGTTTTATAACTGAACAGGGGTACTCGCACGGCCTCTCCAGCCGTCGTAATAGCCCACTGGATCTTCTCCTCACCTAACAGCCCGGAAACGGGTACAAACGCCGTATTGAAGGTCCTGGGGGCCTCCCTGCGTAACAGGGTGACAGGTTGTACCCGGCTTTCCAGAAAAGTAGACACGTCGACCCATTGGACAGGCAAAAAACGCATCTCAAACCTCGCGATTAGAAACGACGTTCACTTCAAAACCGTGATGTGAATAGTCGTACGGTGGTGGGAGTATGAAAGGGCGACGTGTTGTGACACCGCGTCTCTGGGCTTTCGACTCTTTCCCGAGCGCGTCTGCATTGATGGCTACGTTGTCGCGATAGTGGTGCAGTTCCTTCCCTTGCTGTCGCACAACCTCGCCAAGAATCGTGTCCCCTCCGTTGTGCCATAACTCCCGGAACGGATAGTCGACCGACGCCAGGAACTCCAAAGATGCAACCCACCAACCGCCAGTAATAAACTTCGGTTGTGTTTTGAGATCACGCCCGGTGAACCAGGGCTGTGACGCGATCATGAGCTGTTCTTGCGGCGTCCATAAAAAGCCGGGCAAGTAAACGGAGCCCATTAGCGGGCATCGTTCTTTGTGGGCTTCGAACTCTGTGTGCACGTTGGCTAAGAAGTTTCTCGGGTCTTTGATGTAGCTGTCATCGTCAAACCACATCACGTTTTTGACTGTCGACGGCATCGGACGTTTCGGGTCGTAGAACATCCTTCGCATCATGGGATATTTCAGAACGTTAGTCCCCGTCACTTCTTCATACACGTGGAAAGGGATCTCACTTACTTGTGCCAGCGAGAGCACATATTTACGCGTCGCCGGACTGCTGGCGTTCAACCCTATCCGAATTTCTGCCAGATAGGCTGGATCAACTGCGGCGACTATGGAGCTTAAGCAGCGTTTCGCCAAGTGTGGATAGTCGCCGAACAACAGAACGTTGATTGAAAACATATTATTTCTTCTTTTTCTTCCGGGTTGCCATCTCCTGTGAAGCTGCGGGCTTCGCGGTTTCTTCGGTCTTTTCAGGTTCCGCTTGCCCGTGAACTTTTTTCATGCGGGAGATACTCTTCTCCAGTCGTTCTCGCATTGCTTGAGCTTTCTCGATGGTGTTTTTTACCTGCACCAATGTTGCTTCTGTACGCGCAAGGGCACTATCCGTCACACGATCCGCAGGTAAAGCATCCAAGGCATCGAACACAGCCGTGGATGCCGCGGATTCGAATCGTACAAACTTGTTCGATAAGTCGCAAACACGTTGTAAACCCACCAGCGGGTTTGTTGGCATTTTCGGTTTGCGTCCGCCTTGTCGCGTGTTCTTTACGGAACCTGCAGTACCGGCCCGAATTTCTTTTTCCAGATCGTTTGACGTTAGGCTTTCGGCGAGAACACGGGTCAGCATGTTTTCGCGAGCCTTATCGTCGTGGATCTTTGTCAAATGCAGCCAGTGGGCAACCGTCAACGTGCTTTTGTTTGACATCAGCTGAGCTGATTTCTGTTTGACGTAATCTCGCGTGAATGTGTCTGCAAAGGTCTTTAGTGCGTAAAGGTAAGTTGTACCTCCTGGCACTTGCAAGTAGGTCGCGAGCTGTTCGATCGCGTTGCTACCGTACGTTGCTTCGTCGTCCATTATCGCACTGATTCTTGCCCCAAGAATGTGCTGCGTAAGGATCACGTTGGACGCTGCGTGCCCTATCTTGTTTTCAAACTCTTCCGCCAGCTTTTGCGTTGCCGGCGTCATCTCCTTGAAAAGTTTGATCCGGGCCTTGTCTGCGGGAATAACACTGCTCGCCATAATCGTATCCTTTAAAAACAGGTGGAGATGCGGTACGACCGACATCTCCACCTTCAACTTGTGAATCTAAAAACCACTTTTTGGATTAACTGTCGTCTGGAGTCCAACCTTTACCGTTGTCATAAATAGCGGCCAAAGCGTCCGCAAACAAGCGAACTACCCACAGACGATACTGCGACTTCGGATTTCTGAAGAAAATAGCCGCGGTATCGTCTTTAACCGGTATCGTGTCTAAACTGTCTGCTTCGTGGATTATCAGACCGTCTCTGATACCTTTGCGAGGAAAGACCAAAGCTCGCAATTTCCAAGATGCACTTCTCGGATTTGCTTCTAAGAACTTTTCAAAAGCAGGAATGAACGGAGCCTGATTAAAAGACTTGAGCAACGACGGAAGCATCGCTTTAGCGTTTAAATGCCAAGCGACACCGTCAAGGTTAGACGCACTCAGCAGCAAAGGGAATGCCGGGTACGCCTCACCGAAAGCGCGAAAAGTAATGTTCGGATTACCGCTAATAGCCTCTTCGATCTGCCGTAGTTGTCGGCATACTTTCGCTACGTCGAGTTTTAGCGACTTCACCAAAAACGTTACTTTTCGTTCCTCAAAAGCAACGGCAGCCTGATCGGCTGCACGTTGTTGATGCTCCTGTCGGTTTATGAATTCGCCGAACGGGTGCTTCGCCATTATGGCATTTCCTCCGCGAGACCCTCTAACTGCGTTAGGTAGTCACCCTTGAGTAGCGGTCTGCGAGAGATACACAACGCGTCCCGCAACGTATTCATCAACTTCACGTCTTCCCGGATTAACGCACCGACTGTTGACCAGTCTTGTGCGTCTCTCTCGGTCATACCCAAGGATTTACACCAAGCCGTGTTCTCCACGTCGGAGGACTTGGGACAGTCGATATGGAACCCAGTATCTTTCAACCGGTTCTTCAAGTAGACGTTGCTGCCGGCACCGTTACGCATACTGTGAAGCAAGTGCACCGTAGCCCAATCCCAGTCCCACACCGTCTTTTGCACCTGCAAACCGTTCTCGTCTTTTTCGTGCCACCACAGCATACGAGTTTGCGCACGACGACCAGTTGGTCCGAAACTATTCTTTTCGCAAGAGATCTGAACAAGGCTCCCTTCGAAGTTAACCGATTGGATCCTTTTGGCGTGCCCTCCTATCTTCTTGATCTCCAGCTCAAAGCTTTCTTGGAAGTTGACCTGCTCTCCGCCTGTCTTGTTCCGTTCATCGTTACCATTTTCGTCTTTCTTAATCCGCAAATGGTTGATCAGAACCAAGGCAAACGGCCAACGATCCATGAGCTGCGGGACCGTACGCATGTACTTCGAAATAGAACCGGCTTCGATCGGGAAGCTGCGAGCTTGTGCAAAGCCAACACCAACCACACCTTTCTTTCCTTTGCTGGCAACTTTGCCGACGATCTTTTCCTGATTCTCTTCCGACATTTTGCCCATGATACTATCGACACCAAACAACACTGGGAATGACCGCCCGGGGCCTGGTGCCTCTTTCGTACCAATCATGTCCCGTTTGACGCTACGTAGGGACGAGGTCAGACGACGCTGCCATTCCTCCACAGAGTTGCAGCGATGCAAAAGCATCCGGTTGTACGCTTCCGGTCCAAGAATAGAAGTGTACCAGAGTGGGTTAAACTTCGTTTCGTTCTCGCACAGCACCATCCCGCCGCCAGCCATATCGATCCAACGTCCAAACTCTGCGAGCAATCCTGATTTACCCACACCGTGCTTAGCCACAATCTGCATGACCAGGCCAAGCGGGAAACAGTCTTGGGCAATCACAAACTCGAAAGCCAACGCAGGACACGGTATGCCAATTACCATGGTCTCTGCTTGTGATCCGAGATAGACGCCTTCGTGCCCGAACTTCTTTCTGGCTTCTTCCGCTTGTCTTGCGAAGAAGCCATCCAAAGCTTTACCGCGTTGCCGACCGTTCCATACTTCCAAACTTTCCCGAGCTTTCTTAGATAGGTTTCTGTTCTCCTGCAGATTCACTACGGCCCGGGGTATGATGATCGGCTGGATGACTTTCGGCTTACCGCTAACCGGTTCTGCCTTTTTAGTGCTTTCACTTTTGCGTTTCGGTGTTGCGGGTTTTTTCGCAGGAGGGATAATGGGCTCCTCTTCCTCTTGGAGAAGCGTGTTGAACTTAGGCTTCTCCCGTTTCTTCTTCGCCATGCACATGTCTCCAATCTAAGAACAAAAGCCAATCGGTTTTATCCGACTGGCTTTTGTTTTACGTAAAACAGAGTTCACTTACTTCTTCTTTTTAGCCGTCCCTCCCTTTGAGGCGGGCGGCGTCGGTGCAGGTTTGTCGGGTGTGGTTCGTTTGGCCCCACGAGCCTTTGCCCCTTCTGCCGCTTTCAGCGATTTCTTTATGGCCTTGTCTGCCTCTTCCTCGTCTTCGTCAGGATCAGGGAACAACGAATCGTCGTCTGCAGGCTTAGCCGCCGGTTTCGCTGGAGCTTTCTTCTTGGCTGGCTTTACCGGTTCCTCTTCCACTACAGGAGGTTTACCCTTTTTCTTGACCGGTTTTACCGGTTCTGGCTCCTCTTCTTCCTCCTCTTCTTCCTCTTCTTCCTCTTCTTCCTCTTCATCTTCCTCTACGGGAGGTTTGCCTTTTTTCTTGGCCGGCTTCACCGGTTCCTCTTCCTCCTCGTCTTCTTCCTCTTCTTCCTCCTCTTCTTCGTCTTCCTCTTCGTCTTCCTCTTCGTCTTCGTCTACGGGAGGTTTACCCTTTTTCTTAACGGGTTTTACCGGTTCCTCGTCCTCTTCTTCCTCCTCTTCTTCCTCCTCTTCTTCCTCCTCTTCTTCCTCCTCTTCTTCCTCGACTACGGGAGGTTTACCTTTCTTTTTGGCAGGCTTCACCGGTTCCTCTTCTTCCTCTTCCTCCTCGTCTTCATCCTCGTCCGGTGGTGCCACCTTGGACAGCTTCTTCACAGTCGGGTCCACTCGCTTGCTGGTTTGCTTTGCTGGCACGTCTGCATCCTCATCTTCTTGGTCGTCTTCGGAAGTTTGCCCAGGTATCATGGCCTGGACTCGCGAAGCTAAGATACCTCGCACTTCCTCTGTAAGATAGTCCTCATGCTCCGAGAAGGCCCACTGGATCAATTTTGGGACTGTACGGAAAGCTTTTGCCAACCACACCATTTGCTGTTCGTACGGCGCGAACCACAGTACGCCCTTATCTTTCGTGCTCTTGTCGTCGAACCAGAACAGCGACCGGTCAAATACGCACTTCGTATCTGCCGCATCAATATCTGGCGTGTACGTAACGCCGTTGTGCTCGTACTCCTTCAGTAACTCCACAGCGTAGCCGATACGCTGCATTTCTCCAGGCTTTGCCTTTTCTGGTGTCGTGTTGTTGTATGCTTGCGGAATTCGTGTCACCGCTGGGTTGTACATTTTGATAATGTACCCACCCTTCACGATACCCTTCTTCTTCAAATGCTTACCGACAGGATCGCCGAACACAAATGGAAGCGAAAAGTCTTCTTCGGCGTTGCCGTCGTAACTGTCTTTCTCTCGATCGAACAACTGCATCAAACCGATACCGGCAGATGCGGGAATCTGAATTACGTTTAGGCGATCCTGATCGCCCAACCCACGAGGCGTAGTGCGTCCGCCTTCCATGTAATCCATTTCGCCCGAGCACCACACGGCACCCTGTGCGTAGTACATGTAGGAGGGATCCTTGATGATCGCCCCTTCGCCCTTCTTGCCCTTAAACAACTTATTCCAGTCGGAGTCCCAACGTTTCCCGTTTCCAAATCGCCCGCCATCATGCGCTTGTTTTGCCGCCTTGTGAAACATGATGTATGGATTCAACTCACGTTCTGCTGCATCACAAGTCGGATGGAACAGCAGGAAGCTGAACTTCTCACAATCCGGCATGCCTAAAAACGTGACGGCTCGCACCTTCACGATCCATTGCGTGTACGCCTTTGGCTCTGGACTTAACCGACCACCCTGTAATGCTGTCGTGGGGTTGTCGAAATCCAGACACGGAAACGGGCGAAATACCGTTGGACCCTTCGTAAAGTGGGGAAACACCAGACTGACGTCCCCGACGTCCCGCCGCAGAATGAAGTTTCCAGGAATACCGCCAGTATCAAACCCACCGTGTTTTCGGCTGTCGTATCCGCCATCGCCACGGGGTTTTAAATTGCGCGCCATTAACTCGGCTCCTTAAGCACGTTCAAACCAACTACCTTCGCGTACATGCAGTTACCTAACCGCAGTAACTTCGGGTAGAATTTGTCTAGCGACTCGTCGTTATCAATAACGATGTCGCAGTCTTTTCTGGTGAATTCCACAGTGGGATCCACCGGAACGTTTCTTTCAATCCAGACACTCAAGGCACAAAGACCTTGTGAGATTACTGCAGCGAGTTCTTCTTTCCCTCGCAGACCTACAGCAAAATCGCAAGTACCCAAACACCAACGCGCCAAGCGTGTCACGTCATCTCTACGAAGCTCGTGACACGCGGCCTTCCAAAACTCGCGATAGCTGTGTCGCTCTGCATACACCTTGTCGACGGGTGCGTTTGCCATGTGCGCAACAAACGGAACCACGGTTAACGACGAGGATTCCACCGGGTTCAACTGGAACATCCTTGCTAAGAACTCTGCCGCGGTATCCTTACCGGCTCGTCCCATACCCACCACGGCTATGGCAGGTACGCCTACCTGTCTTCGCCACGTATTCGCCGCAGCATAGGCTCCTTCCAGTTTTTCTACTTTATCTCGGAGGGCCACGAGGGCCGCTTTCGCCCGATAAGGCAGGCCGGCTAACGAATAGTTGCACTCCATCTTCTACAAAGCTCCAGAATGGTATCAATTTAAGGCCCAACAGACAAAGTCGGTAGTTTCCTTATTTCGCTGGTTTCTTTGCGAACCTTGGATCCAATCCGACTGCAATTGCTTCTTCGTACGTGAACTTTTCGCCCCAGTGTTTACTGACTTCAAAATCCAAACCTAAGCGATAAGGTCCGTCTCCTCTTGGTCTACCCGCGAGATTCGTAGGCCAAATCTCAACCATGTCAACAAATGCCCACTGAATCAGTTGTTGACAGAACTCCACATACTCGTATCTTGCTTCCAGCAAAACTGCATCATGGATCTGTAACAGAATTCGGATGTCATCCTGGAGACCAAGCGATTCGATCTTATTCACCAGATACGCAATCCCACGATCTACGCAGGATGCAATCATACTTTGGATTGGGAAATTCATTGATTGCCGCTCGAATTCCCCTTCCAATTTGTAATCGCTGGTAGTCGGGAACCGGCGGAACCGTCCGAAACAGTTACACAACCACTTCTCGTTTAACGCACGGCTCTTCGCTTCTGTAAAGAACGGTGACAACTCTGGGTACATCTCGAAGATTGCGTCAATAACCGTTTGTGCTTCCTGCACCGTAACGTTGACTTTTTGTTCCTTAGCTTGCAATGCAATCGCTTTAGCCTGGCGACCGTAAGCGATACCAAAGATCACGTTTTTCGCCAAGGTACGAAAGTTAACCTTTCCAATTGAATCCAAACCTTTCTTCGATGGGTGACACTTCAACTGGAACGCAAGACAGGCCACATTGGAGTGGATATCGTAGTAATTCGGGTGCGGGAACTTACCTCCTTCCACTTTGTTACCGCGTTCGTCGTAGCCTTCATCCGGAAGCAGAGAACGCAAACAATGGTCCTGCATCTTGGCAGATCCGGCCATGATCGCCATACCGTAAAGCTCAGCGCCCTTGTAGTCCGCCTCAACTAAGGCAAAACCGTCAGACGCTCGGAGCACACTACGCAACGTGCACGTATAGTCTCCGCCAACCCATTTATCTCTTTCATTCTTCTCGCCACCAAGAAGCCGGGTGTAGTCCGGATCACGAGATTTACTGATGTTCTGCAGGTTAGGCCTACTGGATTTCCAGCGTCCTGTTTCGGCAGTCGGGTACAAGTGCGTTCGCACTCTACCGTCATCGTCGATACTGTGGGCAAGTCCGGCGTCGTACTCCAAGAAACCGTCGTCGTCTTCGATCCAACCGTCGCTTTCATCAGTTTTCGGGACACGCAGAACGGACTTAAGCACCTGATCCAAGAATCGGTAATCACGGATCATGTTGATTTGATCCGCTTTGGTTAGATTCTCCTGGGCTAGAATGCTAAGAACCGTCTTACCTGTACCGGGACTCGCGTCATGGTGTAGACCTCTCTCCACCAAGTCCCTCCAGCGTCGTGGCGGTTTGGACGTGTCCAGAAACGGCTCGACCTGCAATGACCTCGCGGCTTCTGGTCGCAAGCGTACTGGCTGATTATCTGCAGTACGCTTTCCGTTGTACACATGCCCAAACAAGAACTCACGCACCTGTTGAACTGACCGTATGTTAAATTCCGGCCAATTCGCCCAGTCTTGGATTTCTTGTTCTTTCTTCGCCCGCCAGTTGATGAACTTCCGGGTCAGGTCATCAATTCGCGTGCGGTCTGTTACGATACCGTTTTGGTGGATGCGTAGGATCGGTATCTGGATAATCATGGATTCCCAGCACGATTCCCACACACAGTTGTTGTCGTAATCACAGTCAACCAACGGCATCAAAGAAATGGCGATACGTCTGGTCACATCCGCATCGTAATTTGCGTAGGGTATCAGAATCTTGTCAGGACAATCCCCGTACCCTTCTAGTCCCTCCTTCTTCTGCTTCTTCTGCTTAACGTATTCCGTCTTCCAGTCTTCGAGTGGAATGTCGTACCGAGGAGCCATCGTGCGACGTAACGTCAAACTCTCCAATCCTAACGGTGCCGTCTCTTCCACCGCATGGGCCATCATGGCGGTATCGAGCCAACCCTTTCCTTCCTGCAGTTGCTCCCAGCCCTGTTTTCCGTCTTCGTCGGGATACAGGGGAACGGGGCAGTGGTCTACCAACCGCAACCCGATGTACTCCGCCCACTCCATGTCAGCGACTAGGAAGTGTCCCACAGGTCTGGAGCACTTTACAAACTCGTTCAATGCGGCAATAAGACGTTTGATTGCAGGTTTACCGTCTCGATCTCGGAACGCCGTGCGACCGCCAGGATGTGCAAGAACAAAGCACATCGATTTTTTGGGTCCCCACGAACACTGGATCGTGCGGACATAGCTGCCTGCATTTACAGGATGGGAACCCTGCCACTCTAAGTCCCAAGCGGTCAATCGCAAGCGAGCCGGTTGTTGGGCCAATTCTGCTTGAGCTTCTTCAATCCAATCCAACGCATCTTCCAGCACGTAGCACGCACGGTGGTCCAGCCCTCTCTCCTCCAAATCCAGGTTGTTGGTTGCTAAGAGATTGGCAAACCGTCCCATGTTGGATTCGAGAATACGGGCCTGCGCCGGATCTTTGGCGACCATACTCGGATGCAAGACCGTCATAACGTGCGCTGTGTGTGGTGGCGAATCGTCGTCTTCGTTAATTCGCGTGTCGAATGTGTAGGGTATGACACGCCCGGCCATGTAGGCTACGCCGTATTCTTTTCCAAGTAATCCTTTGGACGCTTCGGCTCCCAGACACAGGATGTACTTGGGCCTTACGATTCTTAACTCTTGATGCAGTAAAGGCAGACAATCTTGAATCCAGCCGGATTTCAGATCACGAGACTCTCCCGGAGGGGAGAACTTGCAAAGGTTGGTAACGTACCAGTTCTTCGCGTTCTTGATACGAAGCTTGGCGATCAGGTCTACCAGGATTTCACCCGAAGCTCCAACCAGGTTCCGTCCTTCTGCAGTTTCTTCTCGCCACGGCATCTTGCCCAATACAAACACGTCCGCAGGGTGTGGACCGTCTACTTTAGGTTTCTCGACGTTGGCATACCCCATTGACTGTGCCCACTGTGTGGCGTGCTGTCCCCAGATATGCCCAGGGACAAACGTAACAGAGTCGTAGACACCGGCCTTTACTTGCACGTGTAACGTAAAGCCAACTTCTCGCAATGCCCGGCGGTAAAGCTCTTGCAGACGCTCCCCTGGCACGTACACCCCAGGCTTTGTCTTAGTGCCCTTCACGAATTCCGTTTGGTCTCCCAGGGCAATAGCCGCACGTAAGAAGTCGGGACCTGGCGGCGGCATACCTGGAGCATTTAGCGGCCACATACCAGACCGACCGACCATAGCTACGAGTCTGCGTTTGTGCCCTTTACGTTCCTCCTCATCCAACTGGCGTACCTTTCTCTTTTTCTTGAAATCAGTCACGTCGCACTCTCCTATATTTAACCTTCACGCCTTGCCTTGCCGCTTGTTCTTTTACGTAATCCCGCAAGAACTCTGTAGCGAGCGATCCGGGGTCTGTACCGTCCGGAAGCTTAACGGCACAAAACTTTCCCGGCATATGTTCGCGGAAGTACGCTAAAGTCTTTTGGGTTAGCGGCGTATCGTACTCCTCTGGATCGAGTAAGAGTACGCCGCTTCGCTTACGAAAAGCAGCAGCAAACATTCTCTTCTGAATGTCTGACATGCTATTACCGAAGATACAGCCAGACATCACCCCGAACCGAAACACATCTGTGGGACCTTCTTCGATGACGCCGGTGTACCACTGCTTCATTTGCTCCCAGTTGAATATCACTTTCGATTTGAAGTGAGCACCTGGAGCGTTGAAGTATTTCGGCGGCAATTCTTTCTTCTTTGGGCCTTTCCAATCCAACTCCCCGATGTAACGAGCCTGCCATCCTTTCAGCTTTCCGCCGTGATAGATCGGGATGATGATGCGATTGCTGGCAAAAGAATACCGCGAGACTTTACAGTAAGTTATGCCGAATTTTCTGGCCAAGGCGTATGGATCAAATCCACGGCTCCTTAGGTAAACCAGAGCCGCATGTGTCTTCGGTAGGTCTGTTAATGCAATTGTTGGTCCGGGTGGAAGTGTCTCCCTTAGTTCCTCTGAAACCACCTTGCCCGGGGTCACTACGGCTTCAGAAACTTCGTCCGAATCTAGTCGGTTTAGAAAGTCTTTAAAGTGTTCTCGATTTGAGAGACACCCTTCATTGAAACAGGTCGCCAGAAACAATAACTGGCGACCATATACATCGATCTTGCCAAAGCGGTGATTCACGTACAGGCGATGTCGCGTATCGCCACAATACGGACAACATATCTGGTAATACTCCCCGGCGTGACTCACCAACAAGCTGGGTTGATCGTCCAGCGTTTTTACCGCACGGCTGATCATGGCCTCCCCGCAGTTGGACACTTTCACGTGGCCGAACCTTTGGGACAACCGACGGTAAAGCATAGGGTTGAGTACGTCCACGACAACTCCTTTACACAGTCACAGGTGCCAATATGCCGCCGAACGCGGGTCCGGTTGGGGGATCCGGGGCTGTAGGTGCTTCGGCCTGTCGCATTGCGCCTGCTGCTCCCATATCTGTTCTCGGCATAATCACACTTCTACCGGGCTCGATGCCGTGCGTGTTTGTGCAGTCCTTCAGGCGAGAGAACATACCAGCCACCTCTACAATGCGTTCCCGTGTGGGTGGCTCACGTCGGTGCTTTGTTGCGCTCCAGATGCACATTAGATTTTCGTCCGTGTTACCAGACACTACGCAGAAGTTCGCATACTTACCGATCGCCTTTGCCCCTTCTGCGTCGGAGTGGTGCATCTTGGCTGTTGCTCGTTTACCTTGCACGGCACCAGACAGCTGATGCAGCAAACCGATCGGACAGTTGAAATACCCGCCAAGACTCTCACTGGCCTTCAAAGGCATTTGTGTAAGTACCCGCCGAAGTACACCATCCTCCATGTCACCCATACGGTCAGCTAACCCAGACAAGTGATCGACCCAGATCATGACCGGATATAGGTTCTCGTTCTTACGAAATAAACCTCGCACGACGTTAGCGACTTCCGGCATACCGCCAGAACCGATCTTATGTTGGTTATCGTCTGCGTCCGTACAGTCGATTAACACCAAATGCCGATTCGCTACCTGCATAGCTTCCATAACCCGCGTCCTCTCGCTCTTCCAGGACGTACCTTCCATGTCCTTCGAGATTTTGTCCGCGAACTCTGTTAATTCGTACTTTGTAGCGTCGCCGGCTCCCGCCCGTTTACTTCCACTAAGGTCCGTTAGGTCCGTCATCTCCCGCAAACGCTTCCAAGGTATTCTTGCGAGATTAGCCATAAGCCGATTGCGGTACTCGTTTTTGTCGGACTCTGTAAACACGAGCACAGCCACCGGAATCATGGATTCGCCTTTTGCGTTCTTCCGTGCCTTGCCTGTCGCGTACAGTTGAGCCGCATACTGGATTAACGCAGCGGTACTTGCACAAGCAACCACGGTCTTACACGAACCATAAGGGGCCATGAACAGTAGGACTTCTTTGGCGCATAACCCGCCACCCGTTAATGCGTCCAGAGAAGGAATCCCGGTAGACACAATCTGATTGTCTTTTCGCTTATACCATTCCTCGGGAAACGGGCTCTCCAAGGAGACTTCAGACATAGACTGGATGAGTTCCAGTTGCTTTTGCTTCTTAGCCAGCAGCTCTGGAATACTGGCCGGCAACGTGCCTTCTTTTAACACCTCCTCCTGTAGCTCTGCAGCTACAAGCTCATCCATTAACTCCTTGCACGTATCCAACGCCACGCGACTGGCGGTTTTACTCTTGTGCAGCTTTTTACCGTGGGACGCATCATCCCACGCGAAAGTAAGGAACCTATTCAGTTCCTCTCGCTCGTCATCATTAACGAGGGTCGGATTCGCCTCTACGGCGTCATGTATAATACTTTCCAGCTGCGTCCTGCTGGGTAGCTCTTTGTAGGTCTTGTAGAACTTACGTACGCTCCGCCATACAAGCGCAAAGTGGTCACCCATACCTTTGCGACAATCTGCAACTTGAAAGATTTCGTTTGCAGCTTCATAGGCTTCTCGGTTGCGTATGAGAACCGCAAGCATTTCCTCTTTCTTTGCTGCTGCGATTAAAGATCGTCGCTCTTCGATTTTTGTAAAATTGCCCTTACTCTTTCCCATAGGCACCTCACTCTTTTCTTGCGATCCAAAGCTCCCTCAACAGTTGTGGGTACGCATCACGACTGCTTTTGGAAAATCCCGGAGGCAATATGTCCGCCCAGTAGCGTTTGTAGAGACGCCGCGAAGATTCAAACTGCAATACGGCTTCTACGAACAAGCGTTGGGCGAGTCGTCGAACGCGAGGTGTGCTGCCACCAGAGGCCAGACAGAACCGAAACAACGGACTTAACCCGAGCGTACTGCCGTCGGCAATTACGGCGATTTGTGCAACCTCTTCCTTGTCCGAATACACTTTATGTCGCAACGCAAAGTGCTGGCTTGCAGTATTCCGTTCCATCTGTAACGCAAGCTTTATACTGTCCGCACGTTTACCTTGCGTCTCTGTCCAGTGCTTCAAATACACGTCACCCAGCAGTTGATGCGGTTCTGGTGCAAACGTACGGCCCAACGTCAACAAGTGGAAACACTGCCGCACATACTCTTCTGGGTGAATGTCCCGAGCTTCACACCAATCAACTGTTCTCTGCCACACAGACGACTTAGCTTTCTGCACTTCGGCAGCTTCTGATTCATCTCCGTCGATCGTTACAGCGGCACGTCCGTCATAGCTGCTCGGCGGTGTGTAGGAAACGAAGTGTCCTGCTTTCAGAGACTCCCACCTGCCACGCTCCTGCATGTAGACCACTTTTACTCGCCAAGCCTTCACCGTCTGTAAATCAATCGCAGTGTCTTCGATCGGTGGAGCACGCTTCGCGTCTTTTGGTACAAAACCAGTGGGCCTTGTTTTGGGTTTCTTTTTCTTCACGCTTTGCTCCTAACGCATACGCCCGCGACGTCCACGTTCCGGGAATATCTGTCGCCATCGCAGGGTGTTGTAGCTCTTCTTACGCTTCGTCGCGCGAAACTCTGCTTTATGGTCGAACTGGTCGAGATAGTCGTGCACGATGCCGATGAACTTTTCGTTAGCTCCCTGCTGTACATCCGCTTCGCGTTTCTTGCGACTGTTACGTCCAGGAATTTGCACATCGTTGATAGGTGATCCGCTGCCCTCGCCGCGAATAAGCACTTCCAGGTGCCGGAAGTCAACGCCTACGTTCCAGATAGTTGTGGCTATGGCTTTCTTTAACTTGCCCTTTGAGAAACGACGTTCAATTCGGCTGAGTTTGTCCTGCGTCATGTCCTGCCACTGATCCGGAAACTCTCTCTGCAACCTTGCAATGTTGTGTGGCTTCATTCCTTGCCCGGAGTATGCCAGCGTAAACTCCGGAAGCAGCTTTGCAAGATTCAAAGCGTGTTCCACCGTCTCTACCGTAATCAACACTTGCTGATCGTCACGATACTTGCGAGCGTCTCTTGCGATAATCTCGTTTCGCTGCGTGTTCGTCCAGAGGGCCGCACGCTTCCACTCCGTATCCTGATCAATCCCTTCAGCGGGATTGCTGTCCAGAATAACATCGCTCCAACGTATCTCGATCGGAACGACCAGCCCATGCTCGACCCCTTCCTCGTACTCTACGCGTAGTCTTACAGGGCCGAACATTGCCGTACCGCGGAGATCTTTATTATCCAGTCGCATGTCCCAAGAGGCGGAGAATGCCCACATTCTGGCGTGATCGTAGATGCCTAGGTTTGATGCGAAACGATCGGCACAAGCTTCGTGCCCTTCGTCTACAAAAACGAAATCTGCGTCCGGTCTGGCGTGGTGCAGACTGTCCGCAGTAATGCACATGACGCGTTTCCCTATAATGCGTCTGCCGCCGCCAATGATCCCTACAGACGGGAGATTCGTAGCCAGCTCTGGAAACAACCGCGTTGTAAGTACTGGAACGCGTTTCGTCGTGACGTCGATCTTTGCTTTCGGAAACAACAATGCTGCAAGCATGATTAGCGTACCTTTACCCCACCCGGTGTGGCAATTAATACGCCCGTTGTCGCAACTCGCTATAAGCTCCAAAGCCTCCTTTTGTTTGTAGCGAAACTCAAAACCACTTTTTAGAAGTTCGTCAACACGGTCCCAGTGTGGCTTGTATGCCGTCTCAAGTCTCGCCTGATGTGTGAGTCTCTCAACCTTAGAAGCCCACTTTACCTGCACGTCAAAGCCTTTGGCTATTAGCAGCCTTTCCAGTAGCTCCCGGAACCCGAAGGATGTTGATAGCCTGTTTTTGTAGTCCATGCCGTAGCATTCCCACTCTACGGTATCGTACTTAGGTTGGCGCAAGGCCCTGCGAAGAGCCGCAGCTTTCCCTTTAACGAATACGCGAGAAACGTATCGCAAGTGTGGTGTCAGTATGTCTAAGATTTGCGGCGTAGTTGGGGACACGACGAGACGGTTCCCCGACCGCAGTAGTTTGACCTGCTCCGGCATGACGACTCCAAGTTTTGTAAATTTTTAATTCTCGACAGCGGTAACGTCTGCGTCTTGTTGGACACTACCACGACGATGACGAATGCTGACGAGTTCGAAATGTCCGAATTCTTTTGGTTTGGCAGGACTCAATCCGCGGTACTGTCCAACAAGCCGCATAAGGCCCCAAAAGTTTTCGTCTGGAATACTGGAAGGCACAACGCAATTCAGTCCTACAATCTGTCCCGGCACAAATGTTTCATGCAGAACGAATCTTTGTTTGCCTGTCCCTGTCACTGTGAAATAACGCCGAAACCAGCTGTTGGGCTGCACCACGCCGTCAACGTTGATATCCCACAGGATCTTCTTTACTTCCTCTTGATGCTGTCCGAAAACTTGGGCAGCGAACTTCAAGTTGGCTTGATGCCACGTTGCCAGGAATATGACGTTTCCAGAATTGGGGTTTCGCGCAAACACGAAGCGTCCGCTCTGCGAAACTTTGACTGCACCCAACGAATGTTTCGTGAATTTTATTCGGACCGTAAGTTCCCGCATGATTAGTTCCGTTTGTAGGAAATCAGGTGTCCGGCAAACTCGCGAGCCGTTACCGTGTGCTTAAAAAATCTGCCCGCATCAAAACCCAACTCCGGGTGATAAGCACGAGTCGAATCTAACCAGAAAGTCGCAATAAATTCAATCAGCTTTTGCGTGCCACGATGCACTGCTTCGGGCAACGGATACTTGCGAAGGTACACCGCCAGGAAATTTGAACAGTCGTTAGCGTTTTTGTTTAAGCCATCGTTATACCATGTACGTATCGCTGTTTTGGCTCGGTCAAAATGCTTCCCGCCCGGCTTACCGTAGATGAACGCGTGCACGTTCTCTTTCGTAACGCCTAGGCTGCGATACAGCCGTCCGAACCGTCCAGGGTGGGTTAAATGCCGGTACCATCTGGGATCGATTATATCGCAAAGTAAACGCGAGGCCTCGGAAACGTCTAACGATCTAACGAACGTACACGCAGGCCAAGCCGGATGCCATGGGACCAACCGACGCACTTTGCGCGAAACCGGTCCCGGCACTTCCGTAGCCACGAGCTTTATAAGTGAATACGCAATGTAGTCTCCTTTATCCATTTCGTGGAAGTGTCCCGATAACCGACTGCTATCCGGGACACGCCACAAAGTATCCAGAGTACTAGCGACGTCGTCTGTGTTGCAGACAGCATCGGGACTGAACAGCAGCACCTTTGTGTTGCACAGTTTACCTCCGCCGTATTGCAACTCGTACAGTCTACATATCAGCGGTGCGTTCCGTTGCGTACCAACAATCCGAACAACCTGGGAAGAGCTCAAAACACTCATAATGTGTTTGTCGTCCAAAGCGCTCTTCGTATCGAAGGGCGTCTCTTTTCCAAGATCGTTGTCCGTGCCAAGCCACACGAGCCCGTTATCGCCCGTGTGGAGCCGCACAACATTGTCGGTACGCATAACCGGATTCACGGTAGCTCCCT
>JACCDG010456717.1_pt1 | contig 21013 bp, 13 predicted proteins | sample 7442471 | NCBI WGS metagenome assembly JACCDG01 (sample SAMN15323444, study PRJNA562643) | freshwater metagenome | isolation source: river surface water | place: USA:Blue River Watershed | collected 2017-08-17 | reverse complement strand
GTAAATAATAAAACTCCGCATTCGATTTATGATGTAAAGCTTTTTTAACTATCTGAGCTATAACAAAATTCTCAAAAATTGCGCCTAAAAGTGGGCTGTGTTCATATTGTTCTTGGTTATAGATCTTATTTAAAAAGCACACAATACCTGTATCATAAAAATAAAGTTTAGGGCTTTTGGTAATGCGCTTGCCATAATTATTATAAAATGGCGGTAAAATGAAAATTAAATAAGAGGCTTCTAATATAGAAATCCAGCGTTTGACTGTTTTAACATCTATACCCAGCTCACCAGAAAGACTAGTGAAATTAAGATTCTGTCCACATAAAGCTGCTAATAATTGTAATAATCTTTGAAAGTCTCTTATGTCGCCAATGTTAGCAATAGTGCGTACATCTTTTAATAAATAGGTATCAATGTAGGATGAATACCAATCTTGCCATAAATTATAATTACCGGTTACTTGTTCAGGATAACAGCCGCGATAAACAGCGCTTAGTCTACTTTCTGGCAATAGCTCTTGATGATCAAGCGGTAATAATGATAATAATCCAATTCGACCAGCTAATGATTCTGAGATGTTTTTTAACAATGTAAACTGGCTTGAACCAGTTAGAATATACCGACCTTTGACTGTCTTGTCTTTATCAACAACTATTTTGATATATTCAAAGATTTCTGGTACTTTTTGTACCTCATCAAATATTATATTTTTAGAATACATTGCTAAAAACTTAGCTGGATCTGCGTAAAATAACTCTCTTATATTAAAATCATCGAATGTCACATAATCATAGTCGGGTAAACAATACTTTAATAACGTAGATTTACCCGATTGCCTAGGACCAGTAATACCAACTATAGGAAAAAAGTTGACATATTCGAGTAATTTTTTCTCTATTGTTCTTTTTATATAAATCATAAAGTTATGCGCGGCTCTGCAAATCCGGTAGTCGACTCCCTGATCTGCATTGGGCTCAGAGGTTGTATCTCATGTAAATCAGGGAGTTGATTCCCTGATTTACATAAAGTATAGCCCGCTTTACCAAGCTACTCAAGAACTTTAGCTTAAAAATTAGTTTAAAAACTAAAAAAATTGCTTTAGCGTTTATATGTCCAAGTTTGATACATTAAGAGCATTAGTTTCAATAAAATCACGTCTTGGTTCAACCTGATCGCCCATTAAAACTGTAAACAATTCATCCGCAGCGACTGCGTCTTCTATTTTTACTTGTAATAGACTTCTAGTTTCCGGATCCATTGTCGTTTCCCAAAGCTGCTCAGCATTCATTTCACCAAGACCTTTATAACGTTGTATCTGCTGGCCTTTTTTAGCTTCGTTTAATAACCACTCAAAGCACTCTTTGAAATTACTTACAGCTATTTTTTTGTCACCACGTTTAACAAATGCTGTTGCTTCTTTGAATAGCTCTTGTTGTTTATTAGCAACTGACATTAAGAATTTATAATCTTGTGATTCAAATAATAATTGATCTAATTTATATTTAATATCAATGCCATTTTCAAAATAGGTTATTTCAGGTATATATAACCCCTCATTTTCTTTTGAGATTAATAACTCTACCATTATTTTATCTATTTTACGTTCACGACCATTAACATTTTTGCCTGTATTATTTTGCTTATGAAATTCAGCTTTAAAATCATTAGTCCAATTTAACATGTAATTATGATCTTTTAATTTATTAGCATCAACTTCTAATGTTGGCATTAACATCACTGTCTCTAAAACTTGTGCGCCATATCTTTTTGCTAATTTTTTTACAACTTGATTCGCTTGCTGATGTTCATTAAGTATTTTTGCAAATACTGCTTCATTGACAGGTGGTGTTGAATCATTAATATAAAACTGTGTATCTTCTAATGCAACTTGAATTAAGTATTGTTCTAATTGCGTATCGTCTTTGATGTATTGTTCTTGTTTGCCTTTTTTTACTTTGTATAAAGGCGGCTGTGCTATATAAACATGCCCGCGTGCAATTAATTCAGGCATTTGACGATAAAAAAACGTTAATAACAATGTACGAATATGTGATCCATCGACGTCAGCATCCGTCATGATAATAACGTAATGGTATCTTAATTTATCTAAATTATATTCTTCTTTGCCGATACCACAGCCTAGCGCCGTAATTAATGTGGCAAGCTCTTGTGATTGCAACATTTTATCGTAACGTGCTTTTTCAACGTTAAGAATTTTACCACGCAGTGGTAAAATTGCTTGGTTTTTACGATTACGACCCTGTTTTGCTGAACCACCCGCTGAGTCTCCCTCAACGAGATATAATTCTGATTTAGCTGGATCATTCTCCTGGCAGTCAGCAAGCTTTCCTGGTAGGCCCGCTACATCTAAACTGTTTTTTCTTCTGGTTAACTCGCGAGCTTTACGTGCAGCTTCTCTTGCACGTGCAGCATCAATATTTTTACCAATGATGATTTTGCTATCTTGCGGATTTTCCATGAAAAAAGCTAGTAACTGATCAGCTACCGCCGCTTCAACTACCGATTTGATTTCTGATGAAACTAACTTATCTTTGGTTTGTGAAGAAAACTTAGGGTCTGGCATTTTAACAGAGATAACTGCGGTTAAACCTTCACGGGTATCATCACCAGTTAATACAACTTTTTCTTTTTTAAAAGCAGGGAATTTTTCTATGTAATTATTTACTGTTCGTGTCAAAGCCGCTTTGTAACCAGCTAAATGCGTACCACCATCTGCCTGAGGTATATTATTAGTGTAACAAAATACTTTTTCCTGAAAAGAATCATTCCACTGCATGGCAACTTCCACACTAATGCCTTTTTGTTCTTTAAAGAAATAAAAAACATGTGGGTGTAATGGGGTTTTGTTGCGATTTAAATGGGTTACAAATGCTTGGATACCGCCTTGATAATTAAAGATATCTTCTTTACTAATCCGTTCATCATATAATCTTATGTAAACGCCTGAATTCAAAAAAGAAAGTTCACGTAATCTTCTTGCTAGGATATCGTAATGAAATTCGACTTGAGTAAATATTTCACGACTCGGTTTAAATTTAATCTCGGTACCAGTGTATTCGGATTCTCCCGTTACTTTAAGCTCACCTAGTGGCTTCCCCATCGCATAGTCTTGTTCATGAATATTACCATGTTGTTTAACTTTAAGATGCAAAGACTCGGATAAAGCATTTACTACTGAAACACCCACACCGTGTAAACCACCTGAAACCTTATAAGAATTATTATCAAATTTACCGCCAGCATGCAGAACAGTCATAATAACCTCAGCTGCAGATCTGCCTTCTTCTTTATGAATATCCGTTGGTATACCTCGGCCATTATCCCTAACGGTAACGTAGCCATCAGCGTGGATAATAACCTCTATTTTACTGCAATGCCCTGCTAATGCTTCATCAATAGAGTTGTCTACTACTTCAAACACCATATGATGCAGACCTGTCCCATCATCTGTATCACCAATATACATTCCCGGGCGTTTTTGGACAGCCTCAAGCCCCTTTAAGACTTGAATACTGGTTGAGTCATATTTTGCTGTAGCTTCGGTCTGTTTTGCGCACATAAATCATTTATCCCATTTATAACCACATGAAATTATACCATTTATCTCTATATTAATCTGTATATTAATCTATATTGGCCATGATTTTATTTAATTGTTCCACGTGAAACATTTTTATCTCTCTTGGCTCACTAGTTTCTGAACCCAAAGAAATCTGCTGCTCTGATATAGCAGAAAATATCAATTGATGCTCTGAAGCTAGTAATTGCTGATAGAGTAATTGCCAGGATTGTGGATCTAGCTCTGCAGCAAGGTCATCTATAAGAACCGTACATTTTTTACCCGCCCTAGCTTTTATAACGCTTAATTGGGCAAGATAGAATGCTACAATAATTAACTTTTCCTGCCCTCTGGAGACTAAATCTTTAGCTACCTGGTCATTATATTTAAAAATTATATCCATCCTGTGCGGTCCTACTGATGTATACCCGCGTGACAAGTCATGCAGTAATTTATCAGCTAAAGCAGCCTGTAAATACGCTTTAAAATAATCACTATCTGTTATCTTTTTATTATTTAATTCGGCCCCTAGACCATGATTTAAGCCTAACCTAATATGATAAGAAAATTTCGGTAATAATTTTTCAATATAATAAGAAAAATTTATTTCTAATAAATTGAAATAAGCTTGTCTTATCTGCACCAATTCAAAGGCAGCGTCGATGAATAAATTATCCCACACCCTAATCTCACGTAACCCTTTGATATTACGGTGTTTATTTTCGGCATCTGGTCTTACATATAGCCTTGCATGTTGTCTTAATAGTGAATTACGCTGCTTTAACACCCCTTCATATCTACGCCATGAGTTTAAGAACTCATGTTTCACGTGAAACACTCCCCAATCATAAAGTTGACGCCTATACATTGGGGCTGATGACAGCGCGTGAAATACTTCACCATCAATATTGCAAACAGGCAATATTGCAGCGATTTCTGCGATTGATTTAACTGCACTGTTGTTAAGTAATAATCGTTTATCAGCTTTTTTATTTCGATGATAATCTACTAAAGTAGTAAATTCTTGCTCGGCACTAGATGCAAGCGCGGCATTGATTGCTAGATATTCACAATTAAATTTAATCAGCTTGGCTAGATTATTAGTGCGAAAGGATCTACCTGTTGAGAGCAGATAAATAGCCTCTAAAATACTAGTTTTACCAGTACCATTGTGGCCAATAATAAAATTAACACCGTCTGATAGCTCTATGTTTAAACTTGATAGATTACGAAAATTTGCTAATTTTATTGATCTAATTGGCATTTATTTTAATCAATCTATAATCTGTATCAGGTGTATAACCTTACAAGCTCATTGGCATAATGATATAAACAATCTCACTATGGATTTGGCTGTCACCTTCTTGCTGGTCAACAGCTGGCGCAAGTAATGCTGGTGTATTTGCTTGTTTTAGCTGAAGTTTTATTTTATCGGTCGTTATTTTATTTAAAACGTCTATTAAATAACCTATATTAAAACAAATTTCTAACGGATCACGCGTGTAACTTACTTCTATTAACTCTTCTGCTTGTTCTTGCTCTGGATTATTAGTAGCTATAACTAATTGATTTTCTGAGAAACACAGTCTAACGGCACGGTGTTTTTCGTTAGATAAAATAGAAACACGACTTAAAATCTGTTTTAGCTGATCTTTCTCAATCTCAACAATACAACTGTCATCAGTAGATGGGAAAACCTTTCTATAGTCAGGAAACTGAACACTTAAAAGTTTTGTGGTGAAAATGAGGTCATTTGTTTCTATTTGCGCCGATCTTTCAGTAATATTGATGAAAACGTCGCTATTGTCGTTATCTTCTAAAAGCCGTATAAGCTCCATGACGCTTTTGCGAGGCATTATAATCTTCGTTAAGATCTGGGGCGATATCTTTTCATCGGTAAAGCTCGCCATAGCAAGGCGATGTCCATCTGTTGCCACTGCTTTATATTCGTTTTGAGTAAACTCCCATAACATACCCAATAAATAATGACGAACATCCTGCGTCGCAATAGCAAACGCGGTCGCATTTAAAATGTTTTTTAATTTTTGTTGGCTAATTGTAAAATTAAAACCGTTTAGCTGTTCTTGTTTTAAGGGAAAACTATTTGGATCCTGAATAGCCAAAGTAAATCTACTGCGATTTGCTGTTAAAGTAGCCTTACCATAATAATCTTCACCGCTATTCCCTACTTGTTCGTCAGCATATTTTTTATCTGTTGCTATTGATAATTTAATTTGTGAATTGTCAGGTAATAATTTACAGATATCAAATAATTTTTTTCCAGGCAAAAGCACGCTGCCTATTTGTTGTTGTGGTGCTATCGCTATTTTTGCACACAATTGGATATCAAGATCGGTTGCAGAAATTATTAATTCATTATCATTGAATGTTAGTAATACAAAAGATAAGACTGGCTGCAACATCTTTTTATCAACAACACCAATCACCTGCTGTAATGGGCGCAATAACTCTTCTTTAGTTATCAAAAACTCCATTAATAACTCCCCTAGTTCAATTTATTTATTGTACTTAATATTGTACCTAATGTTGTACCTATGTAGATAACAGTCTTAATAACTTACTATAAGCTTCTTTGATATCAGTATCAGATTCTTTGAGCTGTGTGATTAATCTGCATGCATGTAATACTGTTGTATGATCACGACCACCAAATGCATCACCAATTTCTGGCAAGCTATGATTGGTTAATTCTTTAGCCAAGGCCATAGCCGTTTGTCTTGGTCTTGTTACTGATCTACTTCTACGTTTTGACAATAAATCAGATACTCTAATTTTGAAAAACTCAGCTACCGTTTTTTGAATATTATCAATAGTAACTAATTTATCTTGAAGAGCTAACAAATCTTTTAATGCTTCTCGCACAAAATCAACAGTAATTGGTTTACCCGTAAAATGAGCATTCGCAATAACACGTTTTAATACGCCTTCTAGCTCACGTACATTCGAGCGTATTCTTTTGGCTATAAAGAAAGCAACCGTGTGATCAAGTTTAATACCAACGCTATCAGCCTTACTCATTAAGATCGCAACGCGAGTCTCAAGTTCTGGTGGCTCAACAGCAACGGTTAATCCCCAACCAAAACGTGATTTTAACCGCTCTTCTACACCGCTTATTTCTTTTGGATAACGATCACAAGTTAAGATAACTTGCTGATGCCCTTCTAACAACGCGTTAAATGTATGGAAAAATTCCTCTTGTGAACGTTCTTTGCCTGCGAAAAATTGAATATCGTCGATAAGTAAGGCATCTACTGAACGATAATCTCTTTTAAAGTCACTAATACGATTACTTTGTAATGCTTTAACCATGTCAGCAACAAAACGTTCTGAATGTAGGTAAACAACTTTTGCATTACTATTATGTTGCAATATAAGATTACCTACAGCATGCATTAAATGCGTTTTACCAAGCCCTACCCCACCGTACAAAAATAATGGATTATATGCCACCCCCGGGTTTTGCGCCACCTGTTGAGCTGCTGCACGCGCTAGTTGATTTGATTTACCTTCGACAAAGGTTTCGAAAGTAAAACTAGGATTTAAATTTGATGTTTTTAACGTTGATGGCGAATGCCCTGAAGAAACATGTTGTACAGAACCCTGACTAGAATTAGGATAATGAGTATTTAAATTAGTCGAGTTATTAGAGATATTAGAATTATTCGTACTAACAGATATTTGAGTAGCTGGACGTTCAACTTGATTTAACAAGTTGCCTGCAAGATCTTTATCTTTCTTTTTGCTCCCTACTTCGATTCGTACTGACATCCCACCTTCTTTTCCGGCAATATCTGTCATTAATTGTTTTATACGATTTAAGTATTTACTACTCACCCAGTCTAGAACAAAACGATTAGGCGCAAACAAAAATAAAGTATTATCATTGATTTCCGCCTGTAATGGTTTTATCCAGGTATAAAATTGTTGAGGCGAACATTCACCTTGCAAATGCTCGATACATTTTTTCCAAACAGTTAAATCCACTCTAATCCCCTATTAGAAAAAATAGATAAAAAATATTTTAAAGTTAGTTAAGTGAAGGTTAAAGCAGTCTAAAGTATAAACAGATTTTTTAGCGCCTACATAATAATCTTATCACAAAAATTCTAAATGCTGTGCATAAATACAAATTTTTACTGTCTGCTGTGTGTTAATAATTATAAGATTTTATTTAATTAAAACTTATCGAGAGGTTAATCATAGATTATTAGATAGCTTTTCAACATGTTGGTGCGCTTGTAACCAATTGTTTTAAATAACAAAACCAGACTTATCCATAGTTATACACAGGCATAATATAAATAAATTATCTAATAATCAAATATGTTTTTATATTTACATGTGTAGATTAGACTTAAACACTCAAAGCATTTAAAGTAATTTAAGTAACAATATACAGCAGTAAATTCTTAATACTTTTTTAAAAAAGTTTTAATCTTATATGTTTGGGATAAACCAAGTAATAACGAACGTTATTAATCGATCATTGTGTGCAAAAAGATTAAAGGGTAGGGCAGATATAAAGTTATGAACAATATACTCAGTGTAAATTGCAGTTTTTTAAACAGAGTTATGCTTAAGATAACTTATTGTATAATAATAAGAAAAAAAACATATCCCTGAAGTTATCCGTTTATAAATATAATAACAAGTCTTTAAAACTAAATAATTTATTATATTTATCTGGTTTTAATATTTTTTAACATTAGTTTTAAAATTAGATGGAACAATAAAAGTTAATAAATTTATTGGTAAAAATAAAAGATTGGTGTATAAAAATGTTCTTCACGTTTATCTAATTATACTAACCAGTGTTATTTTATTAACTCTACGAGGTTTATATGTTGTCAGAAGCTATTCAAGTTACTACTGTTCTCCGTAAAATTAATCCTAAACTAGCCACAGAAGAAAACACAGCGATTATTTATACCTCAGAGTATAAAAGATTAATTATTGATGGGGTATGGCGACTAAAACCTTCTGGCTTGTTAGACGATGAAGAGCAAGCAAAAAAAATTATTGATGAGATAGTTAAAGCAGGACAATTTGCTACTGTAAAAGCGAATGAAATGCTTGATTGTTATATACGAAATAGTATAGGTGAAGATTTAGCGAGTAATACCAAGGTGTTCGAAAGCATAAAGGCTACTCCATTTGGTTTAAAAGAAACTTTAACATTATTTAAATCAATCCAAGAAATGACTGAAGAACTAGAATTAAAAGACACGAAGTTAATTCATGAAGTATACAGTCAAGTGTATAGCTACGGCTACTGTAATATATTAAAGATGCAACTGTTTATAAACAAACCAGTATTGATCGCTATGGCACAAGCTGGGAGTCATTTATCGAAAGTAACTACAGCATTAAGTGAAGTTGCTGATTTATTACAGTTTGATGAAAAAAGGCTAGCTATATCAATGAGCATCATTGATGTCATAACAGAAAGTAAAGACGAGTCAATGAAAGCAAGTAGGGCAATTCTTCGTCTGAATCAATATAATTTACTTGTCTATAAGCATGTTGAAGCATTAAGAGGAACTGGTGACAAAGTTGACGAAAAAGTTAAAGAAATTATTTGTGAACACATAAATTCTTTATTAAGAGTAGTTGTTGCTAATGAAGAAAAATTAAAGTCAATGATTATTGCTGTAGAAAGAATGGTAATATTGACATACTCAATAGAACTAAAACAATTTATTGATGGACTCTCTGAGCTCATCAAGAGAATTAAAGAATATGGTTTAGGAGAACATGCCGAGGAGATTCTAGGTGAGATTATGGCATCTAAAAATCCAAATCAAGTAATTACTTCATTACTGCAAAGCTATATTTTTAATGGGCTTAAGTATGCAGATGGCAATGTTACAATTGCATTAAAAGCTTTAACTCTTTTAAATTACCCTGGTAGGTCGCCAATTCTTTCTGAAGAGCACATAATCAGGGCAATAGTACAAGCGGGGGTGGGGGCAGAAGCCTTGGCGAAAGCCCTAATATTTCTCGATAAAAAATGCAATATTGTAAGCATGCTTAAACCAGAGATGATTGAGCAGTTAAGCTCGGCAGGTATGAAGGCATTAGAAATAGCCGAAAACTTATTCGATGTTTATTTGCAAAAGATTCTTTCAATAGGCTTTTTTACACAGGAAGAGAGCAGAGAATTAACTAATATAATAAAATCTAAAAATGATGACCAAATAAAAATTGTAGTTCTAGGCTTGGAGAGTGTTTATAATAAAATAAAAAAAACTTTTCCTGAACCAGCATTAAAAGCAATTTTTTGCGCAATCATTGATTACTGGGATTACAGAGAACCTGATGCATCAGTTGTAATAAAGCTATTTAAAGAAGACTGTACACTTAATGTAATGGCATTAAGTAGTACTCCTGAGGTATTATGCCAAGCTTTGGTCAGCGTGACAAGAATGTTAACAAGGATGGGTGACGATAAAAAAATAGTTATTGATGCGCTGTTTGCTGCTAGGGAAAAGGCTGAAAGTTTGGCTGTGATCTTAAAAGATATGTATGCCTATAACCAGAATCTATTTAGAAGCGATAAAATAGAACTAATAATTCAATTGATAGTTGCTTCTAATAATATGACCTGTAGAATACATGAGCTAAGAAAAGCTTTGTATATGCTTAATTCTGCACAAATGCTGACAGAGATCGGCGCCGAACAATGTATAAAAGAACTTTCGGAATCAATTGAGCCATTACAAAAAGCCAGTGAATTAATAGAAAAAGGTATAATTTCAGCTTATCAACGATATGTTATTGAGGATGTTTCGTCGAAAATTAAAGGTATCCAAGAAACAAAAGATAAGATTTCTGCCTTAAGGAATGTGACACAAAGGGGAGGCGCATATACTATTAATTCTCCGTACTTAAACATCAAAGAACTAATTCCAGATGATTTGCAAAAATTAAGTAGGATATTAAATGTAATTTATAATAGAATTTTAGAACAGAACTGTTCTTATACGGTATTAAAATTATTCTCAAATCAACATGTTCTTAAAGTGATTGTAGAAGCAGGGGGTAATGCAGAGCAGTTAAGTTTTGCTTTTGTTAAGCTTAACCCTGATTTGTTATATTTTAATGTTAAATATAGTGAGAAAATTATTAATGTAATTGTTGCTGCTGGTTCTAATGCTGAGCTTGTAGTGCAAGCATTTAATATTATTTGGGACGCGCAGTTTTTATATGGTGAAAGGACACCTGGGATTGTTGAGCAAATAGAAGGCGCAAAAAGTAATGCGGTTGTCAAAGCAAAGCAATTGGTAGATTCTTTCGTCGCGGAAATATTAGCAAGTGTAACGCCATTTTTCTCAAAAGAAAAATATAGAGAAAAAATAATGGATTCTTTTTCTAGAGGTGAGCATTTTAAGCTAAGGGCTTTACAAAAGTATGAAGAGGATATTAAGGCATTATGGGAAAGTCTCAAAAAACTTTATCCGGAGCGGGAGTGTCCAAGTGAGGGTGTGGTAGATATCATTTTTGATACAGTGATAGATAATTTAAATTTCTACACAAAAGACAAAAGAGATGAAAATATAATAAATTATGCAAAAATCTTATCGGACTTGTTGCATGGCGAACAAGGCCCAGAACTATTTGTGGCTATTAAAGAATACAAGCATGATGATGCAGGTTTTAGAAAGCGATTATATATACTTTTAAACCCTCGTTATGATGAGTTAAGCTATAAAGCAGCTTTTGTTAGTACGGTACTAGGTGTGGATGAAAGTTTGATTGACAAGTTGGAGCAAGCTTTTATCCAAATTATTAAGGCGACTAAAGATGGTAAGGGGGTATTAACAGATGAGGTTATCAGATCGTTAGGTGTAGCAGTAGATCCGTACCAGACAGCTTGGAGGCTAATATGCAAAACTGAAGTGCCAGAAGAAAAGCAGCTTAGTACTAGTTTATCGGGGAGACTTGGTGTAACAAAGCCTGTATTAAGGGGAAAGTATCAAAAAGTTAGCTTTTTCGATGAGATTAGCTTTAATGATGATACCAGAAAGCCACTGTCTGAGACCTATTGTCGAGCATATAAGTAAAATAAAGCCCTACAATCAATAAGTTAAATTAGCAGTACATAATTTAATTTATTGATTAGAGTAGGGTATTATCAAAAGATGATTACGTGCAAGTTTAAAACTCAGTTAACAACTAATTATTTAATATGCTTTTGACTTAATAATCAAAAAATTGTACGATTCCATACTTGATCTTAGCCCCACAATTCTGTAAAGTACGGGGTATAACTAAGAATAGTAACTAAATTCCAAGTAATTAAGCAATTCAAGAATTATAATTTTTAAACGGGTAATATTATGAAACGTACTTTTCAACCAAACAAACGTAGACGTGCAAAAAAACATGGTTTTCGTAACAGAAACAGTAAGGTTTTAAACGCGCGTAGAGCAAAAGGTCGTAAGCGTTTATCTGCATAAGTTATAAGTTGTTGAGTTAATGGGTTCATTTTCCATAAGCAATAAAAAGCTACGTAAAAAGACAGAGTATGATGCTGTGTTTGCTAACAGAAGAATCATCAATTCTAGGCTTTTTAAGATATTCTGGGGTAGAAATACTTGTGATACCCCTAGAATAGGTATAAGTGTAACCAAACGAAACTTTGCTAAAGCAGTAAGTCGCAATAAGCTAAAAAGATTAGTTAAAGAAAGCTTTAGATTAAATAGCGAGAGTTTACCGTTAATAGATATCGTATTAGTAGTTAAGAAAGAAGCAGCATTACAAACAGCGGGTGCTTTTTTTGTTGAGTTAGATAAAAAATGGCAACAATTAACCAAGACCGTAAAAGAACAAAGTTAATTCATCTGTTGTCTATTCTGGCTATAAGACTAATAAAAAGTTATCAACTAATCTTATCTCCACTTTTACATACCCTATCATTGAGCACAATGGTTGGTGGTTGTCGTTTTTATCCAAGCTGTTCTGAATACAGCATTCATGCTATTAAACACCATGGGGTTAGCTTTAAAAGCTTTAGGCTAATATTGTCTCGCTTAACGAGATGTCGCCCCTTTTTTTTATTTAATAATAAAAACTGTAAAAAATACAGTGGCTACGATCCAGTAGATTAATAACCAGTTTCATAATAGAGGTAATTTAAATAATGGAAACACAAAAAGTCATTTTAACTTCAGTATTTTTTTTCTTAAGTTACTTGCTTTGGAATAGTTGGTATGAAACCTTTCCTGATAGATATCAACAGCAAATCAATAATCAAGAGCAAGTGTTACAAAGCGATGTTCCTACTGTGCCTGCAAGTAACGCTGTTAATCCAACAGAGAGTAATATAGGCAATACAAATGGCAGTGTGAATACTGCTAAGTTGATTACTGTGACTACTGATGTGGTTGAATACAAAATTAATCAAGTTGGGGGCGATATCGTCCAGGTGAAATTATTAAAATTTAATAAATCAAATGAAGATAAAACCCCAATAGATTTATTAAACAGTAATAGCGAGACTCTTTATATTGCACCAAATGGTTTGACTGGAGAGCAGGGGCCAGATACTCAAAATAGTCGTGCTGAATATAAGGCAGACAAGGCAGAGTATAGTTATGACCAAGATTACAATAAAGACACAGGTAATCTAACTGTTAATCTTGTTGCTATTGGTAAAGACAATTTAAAGTTTATAAAAACATTTGTATTCTATAAAACGAAATATACAGTTGATGTTGAGTATAAAGTTATTAATAACAGCACAACAGATTGGAATGGGCATTTATTTAGTGTATTAAAAAGAAAAAACTTAGGATCTAGTTCAAGTTTTTTTAGTCCTACAGCTTTTACTGGAATAGCGGCTTATTCAGTTGCTGATAAATTTCACAAGATATCTCCAGATAGTCTAAAAAGCACAGAAAAGAAATGGAGTAGTGAGCACAGCTGGGCTGCAATGATACAGCACTATTTTTTAAGCGCATGGGTACCAAATAGTTCTGAGTCGTATCAATATACTGCAAAAGCAAATCAAGATGGCACTTATAGTGTTAATTTATTAAGTCCTAATTTTGTGGTTAAACCTGGTGAAACTAAAACCAAAAGCATTAAGTTTTATTCTGGACCAGAGCAGGCTGATAGCCTAGCGTTACTAGCTCCAGGCCTAGAAAGAACGGTTGATTACGGAATCTTATGGCCGATATCGAATGCTATTTTTTGGGGGATGAAAAAAATTCACAACTACGTGGGTAACTGGGGTTATGCAATTATTTTGATTACTTTGTTAATTAAGCTTTTATTTTATCGCTTAGCTTCTTCAAGCTATCGTTCAATGGCAAAGATGAAAATACTGGCGCCAAAAATAGAGCAGTTGAAATCAAGATATGGTGAAGATCGTGAAAAAATGGGTAAAGCCATGATGGAATTATATAAGAAAGAAAAAGTAAACCCGTTAGGTGGCTGCTTGCCGATGCTTATTCAATTACCATTCTTTATTGCTTTGTATTGGGTAATTATAGAAAGTGTTGAGTTAAGACAAGCGCCATTTGTGTTGTGGGTAACTGATCTATCAGTAAAAGATCCATATTTTGTGTTACCAATTTTAATGGGTCTAGCAATGCTTGGGCAACAAAAGTTGAGTCCTGCACCAGCCGATCCAACGCAAGCTAAAGTAATGATGATGTTACCTGTAGTATTTACAGTCATGTTTGTATATTTTCCTGCAGGCTTAGTACTGTACTGGGTAATAAATACTGTGGCATCAATTATTCAACAGTGGTGGATTACCAAAACTGTAGATGCAGATGGTAATACAAGAAAAAAGGATAAAAACAAAATATCTGCTAAAAAGATGGATATTAAAAATATTGATATCAATAAAAAAGCAATGAATGATGGATAATCATAACGGATAAATGGGGAGATGGATAGTTTAGCGCTTTTAAATACAGTCAATATTGATTCTCATACTGTACCAACAGATGCGGCAGTAGATACAATCGTAGCTTCTGCTACGGCTGTTGGTATGGGTGGAGTTGCGATAGTTCGGGTCTCTGGTAATAAGTCTGCAGTTTTAACTCTTGTTAATAAAATATTAAAAACTTCTCTCAAGCCTCGTTATGCTTATTATGGCAATTTTTATAATTCTCAAGGAGTAATTTTAGATAAAGGATTAGCTTTGTATTTTGCTGCGCCAAATTCTTATACAGGTGAGCATGTTTTAGAATTACACTGTCATGGTGGTTTTATAGTTATTAATAATATTATTGAAGAAATTATTGGTTCTGACAGTAATATTAGATTAGCTGAGCCAGGTGAGTTTACAAAACGTGCTTGGTTGAATGGCAAAATGGATCTTGCGCAAGTTGAAGCAGTTGCGGATGTCATTAACGCTACTTCTAAACAAGCAGCGCAAGCAGCGGTAAATACTTTAGTGGGAGAGTTTTCTTTAATTATAAATACTTTTCTAGAAGAGCTTATTCATCTTCGAGTCTATGTGGAAGCGGCAATTGATTTCTCAGATGAGCAAATAGATTTTATTAGACTAGGTGAGATCAAAGAAAGAGTATTGTTATTAACAGATAAGTTACAAAAGATTATTGCGCAAACAAAACAGGGCGTGATTATTCAAGAGGGGCTTGATATTGTAATCGCTGGCCGACCTAATGCCGGTAAATCAAGTTTATTAAATGCACTTTGTCATAGTGATGAGGCTATTGTAACTGATATAGCAGGTACAACACGTGACGTTATTAAAACTCATATTAGTATTAAGGGCGTCCCGGTAAACTTGTTTGATACAGCAGGCATTAGACAAAGCGATGATCGTGTTGAGCAAGAGGGGATAAAAAAGGCTATTAAGGCAATAGATAACGCTCAATTAGTATTGTTGCTAATCGACGGTAGCTTGCCAGAGTATAGAAATTTAAGTTTAGATGAGATTATAGAAAAAGAGTTCGAGAATATAAATTATGCTAATTTAAAAAGCAAGTATAACGATCAGGTTAATAAAAATGATTTTATTTTAATTGTTAATAAGATTGATAAAGTATTCAGGCTCTCGAAAATTGACCCGGTTAATCAAGACGTTTTATTTATTTCCGCGAAAGATAAATTAGGTATTAATGAGCTTGAAGATTTAATCTTAAAGAAATGTGGCTATTTACAGACGGCAGAAGGTAGGTTTACAGCTCGGCGTAGGCATCTTATAAGTCTAAATGAGGTGGCTGTATGTTTGGTCAAGGCAACAGAATTATTAAACAGTGATGCTTATCAAGATTTGATCGCTGAAGAGTTAAGATTGGCGCAAGAGGCGTTAGCATCGATAACTGGTGAGTTTAGCTCTGACGATTTATTAGGTAATATTTTTTCTAGTTTTTGTATTGGTAAATAGATGTGAAAAATTTTTATTCGGAAAAATTTGATGTAATAGTTATTGGCGGCGGTCATGCAGGTACAGAAGCTGCATTAGCTGCCAGTCGTATGGGCAGTAAAACATTGTTACTGACTCATAATATTGAAACTATTGGCCAGATGTCATGTAACCCGGCTATTGGTGGAATTGGTAAAGGGCATCTTGTAAAAGAAATCGATGCGCTTGGTGGTGTTATGGGGCGCGCTATTGATCAGGCCGGTATCCAATTTAGAAAATTAAACAGCAGCAAGGGGCCTGCAGTACAATCAACACGAGCACAAGCTGATCGGGTTTTATATAAAAATGTTATTAGAAAATATATTGAAAGCCAAGAAAACTTATTTGTTTTTCAACAAGCAGTCGAAGACTTGATTATTGAAAATAATAAAGTTGTGGCGGTTAAAACTCAAATGGGTTTAATCTTTTCTGCTAAAACAGTAGTATTAACTGCAGGCACTTTTTTAGCAGGACAAATCCATATAGGTAGAATGCAACACCGTGGTGGTCGCGCAGGTGAGCAGGCAGCTATGGGCTTATCGCAAGCCCTGCGTGAATTGCCATTTGATGTTGGTCGTTTAAAAACAGGTACACCACCACGTATCGATGGCCGCAGTATTGATTATTCAGTAATGGAAAAACAATACGGTGATACGCCTGTACCGCTATTTTCATTTGATCATGAAGATTTAACGATAGAAGAAGTAAATAAACTTATCCCCAAGCAAATTTGTTGTTACGTTACTTATACTAATCAACAGACTCACGATATTATTCGAGCCGGCTTAAGTGATTCACCCATGTATAATGGTCAAATCGAAGGAGTGGGGCCAAGATATTGTCCTTCAATTGAAGATAAGATCATGCGCTTTGCTGATAAAGACAGACACCAGATTTTCGTAGAGCCTGAAGGTTTAACAGTCCATGAGATTTATCCAAATGGTATATCAACTAGCTTATCGTTTGATACTCAATTAGCATTGGTGCGAAGCATCAAAGGTTTTGAAAATGCTCATATTACAAGACCAGGGTATGCTATAGAGTATGATTATTTTAATCCACAGGGTTTGTATTCCAGTTTAGAAACAAAATATATTGAGAACTTATTTTTTGCAGGGCAAATTAATGGCACAACAGGTTATGAAGAAGCAGCTGCGCAAGGAATGGTTGCAGGTATTAATGCTGCGCGTCGTGCCCAAAACAAAGAGCTGTGGCTGCCAAAGAGACAAGAATGTTATATCGGTGTGTTAATCGATGACTTAATTACTAAAGGCACTATAGAGCCTTACAGAATGTTTACGAGTCGTGCAGAATATAGATTATTGTTGCGTGAAGACAATGCGGACCTGAGATTAACAGAAATTGGCCGTGACTTGGGTTTAATAGGCGAAGATCGCTGGGTTAAATTCAACAATAAACAACAGGGTATATCAAAAGAACTAAGCCGCTTAAAAACTCAATGGATTCAGCCAAACTCAGCCGAGTCTAAAGAGTTGAATAAGTTTCTTAGTAATGAAATTCTTCATGAATATAATTTAAGCGATTTGCTAAGAAGGCCTGAAATAAATTATAAGTTGTTGCAGGAACTTAAAATTATCAATAACCAGGAAGTTGAACTTAGTAAAACTCAAATAGAACAAATAGAGATATTAATAAAATACGCAGGCTATATTGAGCGTCAAATAAAAGAAATCGAAAAACATAAAAAGCACGAAGAACTTAAATTGCCGAAGAATTTTAATTATAAAGAAATCTCAGGGTTATCTAACGAGATTAAAGAAAAATTGATTAAAGCTAAACCAGAAACCTTAGGTCAAGCATCAAGAATTGCGGGGGTGACACCTGCAGCGATATCTTTATTACTAGTTTATATAACTAAACATAAGTTTAATTTAAAAGAAGCTGTTTAAGAAAATTAAGTATATTAAGCATATTAAGCATGAATCCTACATTAGTAAATTTATTAACAGATGGTTGTGAGCAATTAAAATTAAATTTATCATCAGACACTGTTCAGCGTCTAATTGATTATGCTGAATTATTAATCAAATGGAATAAAGTTTATAACTTAACATCGATAACAGAGCCCCGTGAAATTATTATCAAGCATATACTGGATAGTTTAGCTGTGATTCCAGCTCTGGATGATTTTTTGTCATCTCGGTCAAGTGCGCAGCGCGCGGAACCGAGATCTCATCAAGAAGATCCCGGTTCTTCGGCTGGGATGACAGAAAAATTTAAAATTATTGATATAGGTACTGGTGCGGGTTTGCCTGGAATCGTTTTGGCTATTGTCAAACCTGAATTATCAGTTACTTTATTAGATAGCAATAATAAAAAGACTACTTTTTTGCAGCAAGTTAAAATTCAATTTAAACTTAATAACGTAGCAGTAATTAATCAACGAGTTGAAAACTATATACCTGAAAGGTTATTTGATGCCATAATATCAAGAGCTTTTGCATCTTTAGTTGATTATATCAATGTTGTTAAGCATTTAATTAAGCCAGACGGAATAGTTTATGCTATGAAGTCTAAACTCTCTGATATTGAGATATCAGAGGCTTTAGAGTTTCAAAGAGTCAATCAATTAAAAATATTTGCTAATATTGAAAATTTAGTAATAATTGTGCCTTACTTATCTGAAAACAGAAATTTAATTAAAATATATAATTAAATAAGGATTATACGTGGCAATAATAATCGCTGTAACTAATCAAAAAGGTGGCGTAGGCAAAACTACAAGTTGTATTAATATTGCAGCTTCCTTTGCATTTGTTAAGAAAAAGATTTTATTAGTTGATTTTGACCCACAGGGCAACGCAACTATGGGTAGTGGTATCAATAAAAATGATGTTGATTTGACTATCACTGATTTACTAATAACTGACGAGAATGAAGCATCAGTCGAAGATATCAATTCGGCTATCAAAACTACAAAAGCTGGGTTTGACTTGATACCAGCTAATCGTGATTTAACCGGTGCAGAGATTCAACTGCTTGAACTACCAAATAAAGAAAATATTCTAAAAAATATACTATGTAAAGTAGCTCATAAATATGAATATATTGTCATTGATTGTCCACCGTCGCTGAATATGTTAACAGTAAATGCACTGGTCGCTGCAAATAGTGTATTAATCCCAATTCAGTGTGAGTACTATGCACTTGAAGGTTTGGCTTCTCTCATCCAAACTATAGAAGGGATAAAAAAAATGGTTAATAAGGACTTAAAAATAGAAGGCTTATTGAGGACCATGTGTGATCCACGTAATAAGTTAACTAATGAAGTATCAGCACAGTTAATCGAATGTTTTGGCGATAAAGTTTTTAACACGTCGATCCCTCGTAATGTACGGTTGGCTGAAGCTCCAAGTCATGGCTTGACTATTTTGGAGTATGATCGTTATTCTCGCGGTGCTGCTGCTTACTTGGCGCTGGTCGGTGAAATACTAAGACGCCATCGGCAAAAAGTGACAGATGTTGAAGTAGAAGCTGATGAGGATAGAATTAAAGAATCAAAGCAGTTAGAACAAATAGCAGTGTAATTATTAATAAATATTAATCTTAAATAAGGCAACTAATTAATGACCGTGAAAAAAAAGGGTCTAAAAAAAGGAACGTTAGAATTTTTATTAAGCAGCACAGGCTTAGATGATACCTTGGTTCTAGACGATGGCGAAGAAAAGGCCCCTGTTGCTACTAGCCAGACTAATCAAGTTAGCGCGCGCGTAGAAGACAATCAATCAGCAAAAGGTTTAGTCCATCTCCAGATAGAGGAGATTGTCCGCTCACCTTATCAACCGCGCAAAAATTTTGAACCACAGGGTTTGCAGGAATTAGCTGAGTCAATAAAGGCTAAGGGGCTTATTCAGCCTGTTATAGTTCGTAAAAATGCCAATAACTATGAATTAATCGCAGGTGAGCGTCGCTGGCGAGCGGCTCAACTAGCAGGGTTGCATACAATCCCAGCAGTAGTAAAAGATGTTGACGATGAAACTGCTCTGGTTATGGCTATTGTTGAGAATATTCAACGTAAAGATTTAAACCCCATAGAAGAAGCAACAAGTTTTCAACGCCTTATTGATGAGTTTGCTTTAACTCAGCAAGAGGTTTCGCAAATAGTCGGTAAGTCTAGAAGTGCGGTGACTAATACTCTTCGTTTATTAGGGCTGATTCCTGAGGTACAAGCAATGCTTGAGGCAGGCAAGCTTGAAATGGGGCATGCCAGGGCTTTATTATCTTTAAATAAAACCCAGCAATTAGATTTAGCTAATAAAATTATTATTAGATCAGCATCAGTACGCGAAGCTGAAAGATGGGTAAAAGAGATTCTAGAGCCCAATCTAGACACAGGCGAAAAATCTTATATCCAAGATCCTAATATACGCGCTTTACAGGTTAAGTTATCAGAAACTTTAGGTGCTAATGTTGCGATTAACCACGAGAGATCAGGCAAAGGTAAATTAGTAATTAATTATCATAGTCTTGATGAGCTTGATGGTATAATTGAAAAAATTCACTAAGCCATACAGCAAGTTATATATTTTCTGTATTGTTATCATGAGTTATCGTTAGTTATCATCACATAATCGTTGCAATGTTGTAATAAACGTAATAAAATTCTTTGTATTTTAAGATGAGCGCAGTAAATAACCAAAATAACACTAGAAAAACTGGTTATGCTTATTACCAAGAGAAGCAACGTTTGTTAGTCAAAACGGTTGTGAAACTTCAGTGTATAGCGTTGGTTTTGCTTGTAGTAATAACAGCTTTAATGACTAGTTTGGAATGGTCAGATGTCTGTTCGGTTACTATCGGCAGTTTGTGCGCAATAATACCAAATTTATACTATGCCTATTTTAGTTTTCGTTATATAGGCGCTAAGAATGCACGGAAAGTATTAAACAGTATCTATTTTGCTGAGATGCTGAAGTTTGTTTTAGTGGTTTGTATGTTGTGCATTAGCTACTCGATTCCAGGACTTAACCCTCTGGGTATTTTATTTGGATTTGTAGTTT
>JACCDG010212752.1_pt1 | contig 21016 bp, 23 predicted proteins | sample 7442471 | NCBI WGS metagenome assembly JACCDG01 (sample SAMN15323444, study PRJNA562643) | freshwater metagenome | isolation source: river surface water | place: USA:Blue River Watershed | collected 2017-08-17 | reverse complement strand
TACTGGGCGCTGCACGGCCACCGCTGGGTCAAGGCCAAGGTGCAGCGCGTGGTGCACCGCCTGAACGTCAACACCCTGGCCGAGGAAGAGGCCACCGAGCTGGCGCCCAACGCCATCGGCCATGTGACGCTGGCCCTGCAAGAGCCTTTGGCCACCCTGCCCTTTGCCCGCTCGCGCGTGCTGGGCGCCATGGTGTTGGTCGATACCGCCAGCCACAAGACCTCGGGCGCGGTGCTGGTCAACTGAGCGCCCCCCAAGCGCTCGCTTGGCGCCAGGCCCCTGAGGGGGGCAGGCCAAGTCGGCAGCGGCCCCGCCCGGGCTGGAGAGTCCATTAAAATCCAAGGTCGCCAGGCACCGGTCTTGCGATCGGCCACGATCCTTTTCGAACATCCATCATGACCCACGTTGTTTCAGAATCCTGTATCCGCTGCAAATACACCGACTGCGTCGATGTGTGTCCGGTGGACTGCTTCCGCGAAGGCCCGAACTTCCTGACCATCGACCCCGATGAGTGCATCGATTGCGCCGTTTGCATCCCCGAATGCCCGGTCAACGCCATTTATGCCGAGGAAGACCTGCCGGCCGACCAGCAGCACATGATCAAACTCAATGCCGAGCTGGCCCAGCTGCCCGGCTGGAAGAGCATCACCAAGCGCAAGGCCCCGCTGCCCGACGCCGACGACTGGAAAGACAAGAGCGGCAAGCTCAAGGAACTGATCCGCTGATCCCGCGATGGCGACCCCGATCGAAACCGATGCGCTGGTGATCGGGGCGGGCCCGGTGGGCCTGTTCCAGGCCTTCCAGCTCGGCCTGCAGGGCATCGCCTGCCACATCGTCGACGCCCTGCCCCATGCCGGTGGCCAGTGCGCCGAACTCTACGCCGACAAACCCATCTACGACATTCCTGGCCTGCCGGTCTGCACCGGGCAGGAACTGGTCGAGCGGCTGCAGCAGCAGATCGCGCCCTTTGCCCCCCCCTTTCACCTGGGCCAGACCGTGCACAGCCTGCAGGCCACCGGCGATGGCCGCTGGGCGGTGACCACGGACGCCGGCACGGCCTGGACCGCGCGAACCGTTTTCATTGCCGCCGGGGTGGGCGCCTTTGTGCCCCGCAGCCTGGCCATCGAAGGCCTGTCCCCGCACATGGGGCAAGACATCTGGTTCGCCTCTTCGCCCCTGCCCGACTTTGCCGGCCAGCACCTGCTGGTGACCGGCGACAGCGACACCGCCTTGCAGACCTGCCTGGACGCGCTGCCCCGGGCCGCCAGCGTGACGCTGATGCACCGGCGCGAGCAATTCAATGCCGAGCCCGAGCGCATTGCGGCTTTCCAGGCGGCCCAGGCCGCGGGCCAGCTGCGCTTTGTGGCCGGGCAAGCGACCGGCCTGTCCACCGAGGGCGCGCGCCTGCGCGGCCTGTGCCACCTGGACGCCGAAGGCCAAGACGCCGTCCTGCCCTGCGACCAGCTGGTCATGGCCCTGGGCCTGTCCCCCAAGCTGGGGCCGGTGGCGCAATGGGGCCTGCAGATCGAACGCAAACAACTGGTGGTCAACACCGAGACCTTTGCCACCAGCGCGCCGGGTATCTTTGCGGTGGGCGACATCAACACCTACCCCGGCAAGAAAAAGCTCATCCTGTGCGGCTTCCATGAAGCCACCCTGGCCGCCTTTGGCGCAGCCGCCCACCTGTGGCCCGGTGACAAAACCCTGCTGCAGTACACCACCACCTCGACCACGCTGCACAAGCGCCTGGGCCTGATCTAAAATCGCCCACGTTGCAGCCTGGCTGCAGCGTCCGCTAGGGGTGTTGGCACTGTCCACAGTGCCGACTGAGAAAGTCCCTTTGAACCTGATTGAGGTAATCCTCGCGCAGGGAAGCCTGACGGATGGAGACGGGTCGCCGCACCCGCCATGTGCCATCGCCAGTCCTCCACTGCTTTGATGCCACTGTGCAGAAAGAGCATGGACCATGTCCAACGCCACCACGCCGACCTCGGCCCTGAGCCCTGTTGCGCCCGACGCGCGCGTTTTCGGTTTCTCTTCCCACCTCTCGCTGTGGTTCAGCCTCGGCGTCGGCCTGCTGGTGATGCAGGTCGGGGCCTACCTGGTGCCGGCCGTCGGCACACGCGATGCGCTGTGGGCCATTGTGCTGGGCTCGGTCCTCGGCGCAGGCCTGCTGGGCTGGACGGCGGCCGTGGGCACCCGCACCGGGCTCTCGAGCGCCGGCCTGATGCATGCCACCTATGGCAGCGCCTTCGCCCGGCTGCCGGTGGTGCTCAACATCGTTCAGCTGTTTGGCTGGACCACCTTTGAACTCGTGGTCATGCGCGACGGCACCCTGGCCATCGTCAAGCAGGCCTTCGGGCTGGAAGGCGGCACCCTCGGGCTGGTCCTGGCCACCCTGCTGTGGGGCGGCATCCTGGCCCTGCTGATGACCGGCTCGATGCTCACCCTGGTGCGGCGCTTCGTCGCGCGCGTGGGCCTGCCGCTGGTCGTGCTGTCCCTGCTGTGGCTGAGTTGGCACTTCGTGGGCGTGCTGCAGGACAAGGGCGTGGACGCCTTCATGAACCGGCCCGGCAACGGCACCATGGGCATTCTCTCGGCCCTGGGCCTGGTGATGGCCATGCCGGTGTCCTGGCTGCCGCTGGTGGCCGACTACGCCCGCCACGGCCGCAGCAGCGCCAGCACGCTGGGCGGCACCTGGCTGGGCTACACCCTGGCCAACGCCTGGTGTTACGGGCTGGGGGTGCTGGTGGCCAGCGTGAGCGAGCCTGGCACCGACCTGGTCACGGCCTTGCTGCTGGCCCAGGGCGGTCTGCTGGCCCTTGGCCTGATCCTGCTCGACGAGCTGGACAACGCGTATGGCGATGTGCATTCGGCCGCGGTGTCCAGCAGCAGCCTGCGCCCGGGATCGCTGCGGCGCTGGGGCGTGGGCATCGCCCTGGCCTGCACCGGCCTGGCCATGGTGCTGCCGATGCACAGCCTCGAGCCCTTCTTGTTGATGCTCAGCTCGGTCTTCGTGCCCCTGTATGGCGTGATCCTCGGCCGCCTCGGCCTCGGTCAGGCCGCCCGCCCCGACCGCACCGCCGTTGACCGCTCGGCGGTGCTGCTGTGGGTGCTGGGCATCGTGGTTTACCACGCGGTCGAACGGCTGGCGCCGCAATGGGGCGCCGCCCTGGTCACGCTCGGTCTGACCTTTGTGCTGGCCGCCCTCATCCGCCCAGCCGATGCGCCGACACCGGCGCATGACCGTGGTTGAGCGGTCCATGGCCCTGACCGGTCTGCACCCCCGCGCCTGCGGCGATCGCGCCCAGGATGTAGGCGCGGGCGCGCTCGACCGCGGCGTCCAGCGCCAGGCCTTGCGCCAGGTGCGCGGCAATCGCCGACGACAGCGTGCAGCCGGTGCCATGCACGTTGCGGCTGGCAATGCGCTGCGAGGCCAGCCGCAGGCTGGGCTGGCCGGGCTGCACCAGCAGATCCACCACCTCGTCACCGGCCAGATGCCCACCCTTGACCAGGGCCGCACGCGCGCCCATGGCCAGCAGGCTGCGGCCCGCGTCCTCCAGCGCGTGGGCCCCATCGATCGGACGGCCAATCAGCAAGGCCGCTTCGTCCAGATTGGGCGTCACGACGCTGGCCAACGGAAACAGCTCGCGCACCAGCACCTCGACCGTTTCATCGGCGATCAGCCGGTCGCCGCTGGTGGCGACCATGACCGGATCGAGCACCACCCGCTGCAGGCCGTAATGGCCGATCGCCCAGGCCACGGTGCGCACCACTTCGGGCGTGTGCAGCATGCCGATCTTGACGGCGTCGACGCCAATGTCATCGAGCACCGACTGCAGCTGCGCCCGCAGGAATTCGGGTGGCACGGCATGGATGGCCTGCACGCCCACCGTGTTCTGCGCGGTCAGCGCGGTGATGGCCGTCATGCCGTAGCAGCCGAGCGCGGCAAAGGTCTTGAGGTCGGCCTGGATGCCCGCCCCCCCGCCGCTGTCGGAGCCGGCGATGGTGAGCACGCGCACGTAGCGCAGGTTGGAGGAAGGGGTCTGTGCTTGCATGGCCGCGATTATCGGGGAGCGGGCGCATGACGCAGGACGTGGTGGTCATTGGCGGCGGCCTGATGGGCCGCCTCTTGGCGCTCTCGCTGGCGCAACAAGGCGCCCGGGTGCAGCTGCACGATGCGCATGGCCCTGAAGCCCCCCATTCGGCGGCCCGAGCGGCGGCCGCCATGCTCGCGCCGCTGGCCGAATCGGCCATCACCGAACTGCCGGTGGTGCAGATGGGCCTGCACGGCCTGAGCCGCTGGCCCGAGCTGCTGGCGACCTTGCCCGCGCCGGTGTTCTTCCAGCAAAACGGGACCCTGATCCTCTGGCACCGCCAGGACCAGGCCGAAGCCCGGCGCTTTGAGGGCCTGGTGCGGCGCACCCACCAGCAGCTGCCGCAGGTGCCTGCACCGCAATCGCTGGACGCGGCCGCCTTGGCCGAGGTGGAGCCCGCCGTGGGCGGTCGCTTTGCCCAGGGCCTGTACCTGCCGGGCGAGGCGCAACTGGACAACCGGCAACTGCTCGACGCGCTGCGGCTGGGCCTGCAGCAAGCGGGCGTGGGGCTGCACTGGCACAGCCCCGTCGAGGCGCAGGACGCGGCCAGCCTGCGCGCCGCCTTCCCGCAGGCGGGGCAGATCGTGGACTGCCGCGGCCTGGGCGCCCGCGTGGCCTGGCGCGAATTGCGCGGCGTGCGTGGCGAGGTGGTGCGCCTGCACGCCCCGGGTGTGCGGCTGCAACGGCCGACCCGGCTGATCCACCCGCGCTACCCGATCTACATCGCCCCCAAAGAAAATGAGCTGTTCGTGATCGGCGCCACCGAGATCGAAACCGAAGACCTCTCGCCGGCCAGCGTGCGCTCCACCCTGGAATTGCTCAGCGCCGCCTACACGGTCGACAGCGGGTTTGCCGAAGCGCGCATCGTCGAGATCACCACCCAGGCCCGCCCCACCCTGCCCAACAACCTGCCGGCCCTGCGCCCCCTGGGCCCGGGGGTCTTGCAGATCAATGGCCTGTACCGCCATGGCTACATGATTTCGCCGGCGGTGCTGGACGCCGCCCTGCAGTGGCTGGCCACGGGCGAGAGCCCGCTGGCGCGACAATGGGCGCTGCTGTGAACACCGACATGCGCACCATCCCCATCACCCTGAACGGCCAGCCCATGGCCCTGCCCGAAGGCGCCACCCTGGCCGACGCGGCCGCCGCCAGCGGCGTGCAGCCGCCCTTTGCGGCCGCCGTGAACCTGCAGTTCGTGCCGCGCACCCAATACGCCCAGACCGCGCTGCAGGCAGGCGACCAGGTGGAACTGATCTCCCCCGTCACCGGAGGCTAAGCCCCATGAATCACCCGGACGACTTCATCCTCTACGGCGAACGCCTGCAAAGCCGGCTGCTGCTGGGGACTTCCCGCTACCCCTCGCCGGCCGTGCTGGCCCTGGCGATCGAGCGCAGCCGCCCCGGCATGCTGACGGCCTCGCTGCGCCGGCAGACCGCCGGTGGCGACCACCACAACGGCTTTTGGGACCTGCTGCGCCAGTGCGGCGTGCCGGTGCTGCCCAACCCCGCCGGCTGCCACAGCACCCAGGAGGTGCTGACCACGGCCGAGATGGCGCGCGAGGTGTTCGAGACCGACTGGCTCAAGCTCGAGCTGATCGGCGACGACTACACCCTGCAGCCGGACACGCTCAACCTGGTGGACTGCGCCGACCGGCTGCTGCGCATGGGCTTCAAGGTGCTGCCCTACAGCACCGACGACCTGGTGCTGTGTCAGCGCCTGGTGGACGTGGGTTGCCAGGCCGTCATGCCCTGGGCCGCCCCGATCGGCACCGGCAAGGGCCCCATCAATCCGCACGCCCTGCAGACCCTGCGCGAGCGCCTGGAGGTGCCCCTGATCGTGGATGCCGGCCTGGGCCTGCCCTCGCACGCCTGCCAAGTGATGGAATGGGGCTACGACGGCGTGCTGCTCAACACCGCCGTGGCGCTGGCGCAAGACCCGCCCGCCATGGCAGAGGCCTTTGCCGACGCGGTGCGTGCCGGCCGTGCCGCCCACCACGCCGGCGCCATGACGGCGCAGGACCTGGCCCAGCCCAGCACACCGGTGCTGGGCACCCCTTTCTGGCACCAGAGCTGAACACGGGCACCCCCATGAACCTTGAGCTTGCACTGGACATCCTGGCCCTGCACGCCGCCCAGCTGCAGACCGGCCTGCCCCGGCCGCTGGCCGACTGCTCCCGCCCCGAAGACGCCGCGCACGGCGAAGCGGCCGCCAATGTGCTGGCCGCCTGCCGCAGCATGGGCTTTGTCGAAGACGACGCCCAACTGCTCGCCCAGGCCTGGTCGCCCAGGCGCATCGCACCGGCGGTTTCGACGCGGCCGCCTGGCCCGACGATGCGCGGGACTTCGGCGTCCACACCCAACCGCGCGCCGACGCCTTTGCGCCCTGCCCGCAGGCGCTGGGCCTGTACGCGGTGCTGCCCGACGCCGCCTGGGTGGCACGCATGGCCGAGGCCGGTGTGCCCACGCTGCAGCTGCGCTTCAAATCGGACGACGGCGCGGCGGTCACCCGGGAAGTGGCGGCCGCCGTGCGCGCCGTGCAAGGCACCGGCAGCCTGCTCTTCATCAACGACCATTGGCGCGAAGCCATCGATGCGGGCGCCTACGGCGTGCACCTGGGCCAGGAAGACCTGGAAGGCGCCCGCGCGCAGCTGCAAAGCATCCGCAGCGCCGGCCTGCGCCTGGGCCTGAGCACCCATGGCTACGCCGAGCTGCTGCGGGCCGAAAGTGTGGCCCCCAGCTACCTGGCCCTGGGCGCGGTCTATGCCACCACACTCAAGCGCATGGCCACCGCGCCGCAGGGCCCCGGCCGCCTGGCCGCCTACGCCCGGCTGATGCGGCACCGACCGCTGGTGGCGATCGGCGGCATCGACTTCGCGCGCCTGAACGAGGTGCTGCCCAGCGGGGTCGGATCGGTGGCCGTGGTGCGCGCCCTGGTGGCCGCGCCAGACCCTGCCGCCGAGGCCCGGCGCTTCATGGCGCGGCTGGCCGCAGGACGGAACACCCCCTGAATCCAGCTATAATCATCGGCTATTCCCCGATAGCTCAGTCGGTAGAGCGCCGGACTGTTAATCCGTAGGTCCCTGGTTCGAGCCCAGGTCGGGGAGCCAAACACCAGCCACTGCATGCAGTGGCTTTTTTCATGGTGCGGCGGCACGCACAGCGGTGAACGCCTACCCCAATGGCTGTATTGATCGGGCCGGGGTCTGGAATGCACATTGGGGGTCGGTGGATTGCACCGCAACCGTTCATTCAAGGAGTTGACCATGAGTTCCCTGATCAGCCGTACCGGCCTCTTCGACGATTTCTTCAAGGACTTCGCACCGGGCTTTTTCGTCAAGCCGCTGCAAGCCGATGTCCTGCCCAACCCCGGGCAGATCCGCATGGATGTCAAGGAATCCGGCCATGCCTACACCATTGAGGCGGAAGTGCCGGGGGTGCCCAAGGAGGCCATCCATGTGACGGTCGATGGGCACACCGTGACGCTGCGGGCCGAGGTCAAACAGGAGTCCTCGCACAGCGGGGAGTCCTTCCTGCGCAATGAGCGCTATTTCGGCACCGTCTCGCGCAGCCTGACCTTGCCCTCGCCGATCAACAGCCAGCAGGCCCAGGCGCATTACGCACACGGGGTGCTGAGCCTGACCCTGCCCAAATCCTCGCCGACGAGCACCCGCGAGCTGACGATCCAGTGAGTGCATGCCCTGGGCGCGGCAGATTGGTTAGACTCTGGCCATGAAAGCGACTTCATGGCTGGCCGTGGCGGCCTGTGCACTGCTGCTCCAGGGGTGCGGTGATTCGGACCTGCTGGGCACCTCCGAACCCCCTCCCGAGCGGCTGGAGTTCAAGGGCCTCGCCTACTCGGGCGCCGAGCCCATCCTCAAACTCGATCACGACCACCTGCCGGTCACCCGGCCGGCTTTCCAGCAGGTCAAGCGCGACTTCTACGAATGCACCGGGGTCGTGGCTGTGTGGTTCCAGGTGCTGGCCCTGGCCGAGATGAACCACCTGGCCCGGATCTACCAGATGGAAGAGCTGAGCAACCCGGTCTGCTTCCTGACCAGGGACAAGCAGCTCGGCCATGGCGAAGGCAAGTACAAGATCCATTTCTACAAGGACCGCACCGAGTTGCGCGAGTGCGAGATGAACATGCGCTGCAGCATCGCGCGCAACATGAGCCTGGTGGTCTGGGAGCGCGCCATTTACCGCTCTTATTTCCTGACCGACTTCGACCGGGGCAAGTATTACCAGCACTGCGTCACGCCGGACAATGTCCTGCACCGCATGACCACCTGCTACCTGGTCAACCGTCAGCCGCCGCCCAAGTGAGATGATCCTCAATCCCACCGGCGGTTTGCGCTGGCACTGGAAGGCCTGGCGGGCCCAGCAGCGCTGGGCCGTCACCACCGAACAGCTGGCCCACTGGCTGCACGCCACCACGCCCGATGCGCAGACCCTGGTGATCATCGGCAGCAGCGCGGGTTGGATGCTCTCGAGCCACTGGCTCAAGCGCTTTCGCGAAGTCCACACCTGGGACATCGACCCCCTGGCCGGGCGCCTGTTCGCCTGGCGCCATGGGCCCGTGCTGCGGCCGGCCCAAACCCTTTTGCACCACCACACCGGCGACGGCATCGAGGCCCTGCCCCAGCTGATCCGGTCGATGCCGCAGGCCCTCTTCTGGTTCGACAACGTGCTGGGGCAGCTGCGCTTTCTCGAGCGCGATCCTCTGCAGGTGGAGTCGCGGCTGCGGCAACTGCGCGAGCGCATGAAGGGGGTGCGCTGGGGCAGCGTGCACGACCGCTTTTCGGGGCCGACCGATGGCCGCCCGGGCCTGCCGCCTGCGCGCATGGGCGAGGCGGGCTGGGCGGCCGACGATCCGCGCACACAGGCCTGGCTGCAGCAGCTGCACGCGCGCAGCCCCTGGGGCGATCACCTGACGCAAGAGGTGTTCGCCGCCGGCACCCCCACGCTGAACCTGGGCTGGGAGATCCACCCCGGACACCACCACTGGCTAGAAGCGGGATGGGCCGGGCTGGCCAGGCCCTGAGGACCGGCAGCCCGCCCCTCAGGCCGCGCTCTGCGGCGTCAGGCCGAAGTGCCGGCAGATGTTGCGCACCAGGGCCTGCGAGATGTCGGCCAGGGCCTCTTCGGTCCAGGCGGCGATGGCCGGTGTGACGCAGGTGCGCGGCGTCTGGCGCCAGACGGCGGGCACGCGCGGGGCTTCCGGGTAGTCATCGAGCGCCAGGCCCTGCAGGCGCCGCGTTTTCAGGGCTTCGGGCACGGTCTGGCCATCGAGCACGCCGCTGTGCGTCAGACAGACGATGTAGGACGGCGCCAGCAAGCGCGCGATGTGCGCGGCGCCGATGGGGCCCTGGGCGGTCGCCAGCGACTCGTCGAGGACCACCAGCGCATGGACCGACTGGTCCAGCAGTTCCGACAGGCTGTGCACCTGGGGCCAGGGGCAGCCCGGCTGCGGGCTCGGGACCCAGCAGGCGCCGCCGATGCCGAAGGCCGCGAGCCTGGGCAGCAGCGCCTGTGCGGTGCCATCGAAACCGACGACGCCCACACGCAGGCCCGAAAAGCGGTGCGCCGGCGGGAAAGGCCCATCGACCCAGTCGCTGTTGCGCACGAAGCGGTCGGCCTCGGGCCATTGCCGACTCAGGCCCAGCAAGGTGGCGACCACGTAATCGGCCCGCTCCGGCCCCTGCACATCCGGACCGGGCACGACCGTGATGCGGCGCCGCTCGGTTTCGGCCAGGTCCACCCCCTGCGTCTGGGGACCGGTCAGACACAGCAACTCTAGCTGCGGCAGCAGGGCCAGCCAGTCGCGGCTGATGCGCACGCCCTGGGCGCCGACCACCGCCCGCACACGGTGCAGCACCGAGGCTTCTCGGATGTGCTCGCGGTGGTGCACGGTGAAATGGCGTTGCAGGACCGCGATCACGGATTGCGGCACCTGGGCGGTCACCATCACTTCCACTGTGCTCATGCGCGGCTCCTTGGGCTCAGGCCTCAATCCCGGTACATGACGGTCACGCTGATGCGCCGGTTACGGGGATCCTTGGGGTCATTGGGGTTGTAGGGCGCAGTATCGGCCACCCCTTCGATCTTGGCAAAGCGTTCGGGCTTGACGCCCTGGGCCTCCAGCATCTTGCGGGTGGTCTCGGCGCGCTCGGCCGACAGCGACCAGTTGTTGCGGCCATCGGAATTGGCAAAGGCCACGCTGTCGGTGTGACCCCGGATGGCCAGCTTGTTGTCCATGCCCTGAAGGGACTTGGCCACTTCCTTGACCAGGGACTGCGCCTTGGGCGTCATGCCGGTGGTGCCCAGACCGAACATGGCGAAGTCCGCCTTGTCGATGATCTCGATGCGCAGGCCTTCTTTCTCACGCGAGAACTGCACCTGGTCCTTGAGGTTCTGCAGATTGGGGTTCTTGGCCAGGCTTTCCCGGACCTGCTGCTCGAGTTTCTCGAAATTGGCCTGGTCTGCCTGTTCGGCCAGCTGCTTTTTCTGCTCTTCCGACATCGAGGACGGGTCGCTGCGTTCTTGGCTGTTGGGGGCCGGGTCGTTCTCGGTCGGCCCGCCCTGCGATTGGGGGGTGACCATCTGCATGAGTGCCGTCTGCTTGGCCGAGTAGGGAAAACCGTCGGGGCCGATGATGGAGCGCCCACCGAACATGCCGTCCGAACCGGCCAATTTGCCGAGCGTGACATTGCTTTGGGAGGTCGGCTGGAAGTACTCGGCGATGCTCTTGCGCTGGTCTTCGTTGGCGGCGCCGAGCAGCCACATGAGCAGGAAGAAGGCCATCATGGCCGTCATCATGTCGGCCAGGGCGATCTTCCAGGCGCCACCGTGCGCACCGGCGTGCCCGTCGTCCATCACCTTCTTGATGATGATGGGCGCAACCGCCGACTCTTCCTTGGCCTCGGCGGGGGCCTCGGCTGCCGCGTCGGCCTTTTTTTCTTCTTCGGCCGGTGCCGCCGGCTTCTCCTCGGCCATGGTCACTTGCCTCGCATGCCGTCAAAGACTTCGGCAAAGGACGGCTGGTTGTGGTGGCTGATGCCGACCCGGGCAGATTCGATGATCAGGGGCATCGGGTGGCCATGCATGGTGCCGATGATGATGTGCTTGACGACCTTGAAGATCTCGCCTTCCTCGTCGATGATCTGCTTGAGCCGGTTGGCCAGCGGTTCCACCAGACCGTAAGCAAAAAACACCCCGAGGAAGGTGCCGACCAGGGCGCCACCGATCAGGGCACCCAGCACCGGCGGGGGCTGGTCGATCGCACCCATGGTTTTGACCACGCCCAGCACGCAGGCCACGATGCCCAGCGCAGGCAGGGCGCCCGACATGGAGGCCAGCGCCTCGGCCGGCTTGAGGGCGCTGTGGTGGTGGGTCTTGATGGCCAGGTCCATCACCTCTTCCACCGCATAGGGGCTGAGGTTGCCCGAAGACACCACCATCAGGCGGATGGTGTCGGTGATGAGGTGCAAGAGGTCGTGGTCCTTGAGCAGCGCGGGGTACTCGGCAAAGATGGCGCTGGATTCCGGGTTTTCGACGTGCGCTTCCAGCGCCACGGCACCCTCGCTCTTGAGGGTCTTCATGATCTTGGAGACCACAAAAATCGTGGCCAGGAAATCGTCTTTTTTGTAGCGTGGGCCCTTGAAACACTTGGCCATGCCGCCAAAAGCGCCCTTGACGATGTCCAGGCTGTTGCCAATCAGCATGGCCGCCACGGCGGCGCCGCCGATGATGAATGTCTCCACCGGCGCGGCCTTGATGATGGGGGCCATCTTGCCGCCAGCCATGATGTAGCCGCCGAACACGCAGACAAACAGCAGACCGATACCAATGATCGAAAACATCCAAGACTCCGGTTTGCGGGCCGGTCGATGGACCGAAACGCCGCATGTTTGTGTTCAGTGGCCGTGTGGGCCACCTCTCACAGTCAGTGTACTGCCAACGATGGGGCGCCCTGTCCAGCCACCACCGACCGGGCGGCGGGCACCAGCGCGGGCACCTGCCTCCAGGCCTGGCGGATTTCGTTCATGAGGCTGTGCACCTCCTTGACGGCGTCCAGGTCGTTCTTGAGGTTGGCGTGCATGATGCGGCGCAGGGCGTAGTCGTAGAGCTCGTCCAGGTTGCGCGAGAGCTCGCCGCCCTGGGAATGGTCCAGCGCGCTCTTGAGGCCGACCACGATGCGGCTGGCGCGGGTCAGGGCCTGGCATTTGGGTTCGATGGCGGCATGCTCAAGGTGACCCATGGCGCTGGCCAGACTGTCCACCAGTCCGTCGAACAGCATCTGGATCAGCTCCACCTTGTCGGCCACCAGGGCCCGCGAGGTGGCGCTGCCGGTGGCGTAATCTTCGATGGCCTTGAAATGAACTCGCATGATCATGAACTCCGTATCGGTCGCGTGTCCCTTTGAATCGGACACACCCCGCGAAACTTGAGTCCAAGGCGGCCCTCAACGCCGGCGCGCAGGCACCTCCACCCCGAGCTGGGCGCGCAACTTCTTGACCACGGCCGACAGCAGCTGGCTGACCCGGGACTCGGTGACGCCCAGCACTTCGCCGATTTCCTTGAGGTTGAGTTCCTCGACGTAATACAAATTCATCAATAAACGGTCGCGTTCAGGCAGTTCGTCGATCGAGGCGACCAGCGCCCGCATGAAATCCTGCTGTTCGACCACCACCTCGGGCTGGGTGCTGCCGTCTGCGCTCAGCGCCATCACTTCGTCGGTGACCACCTCGATGGAGTAGGTCTCAAAGCGCTGGGCCTGTGCCCGCTCCTTCTGGAACAGGTCGATTTCCTTGCCCAGGAAATCGGCCAGTTCGGACTGGGTCGGGGTGCGTCCAAGCTCGGCGGCCAGCACGTGCAGGGCCTCGGCGTGGGATTTGTTGATGGCCACAGCCGAGCGGGGCAGGAAAGACAGCCGGCGCACCTCGTCCAGGATGGCGCCGCGCACGCGGCTGTGCGCGAAATTCTCGAAATCGATGCCTTTGTCGGCGTCGTAAGCGCGGGCGGCTTCCAGCAGGCCGATCATGCCGACCTGCACCAGCTCATCGAGCTCCATGAAGGGCGGCAAGCGGGCCTTGAGGTGCAGCGCAATGCGCTTGACCATGGCCAGATGCGCCATGACCAGTGCCTCATGGTTGTTCTGGACCTGCTGGTACAGGCGGGTGGAAGCTGCTGCCATAGGTGCTGTCAGGCCCGGGGCTGGACCAGCCTTTCCACGAAAAACTGCAGACCGCCCGAGAGGTGGGTCAGCGGTGGCAGGTCCTGGACCGCTTCGGCCAGGCGACGGAAATCGCGCGAAGCGGGGCTGCTGGGCGCGAATTCGAGCACCGACTGGTACTTCTTGAGGGCCGCGAGCACCTGCTCGCAGTGTTCGATGCTGCCGACCATCTGGATCGAGCGTCCCAGAAAGCGGGCGCACACCTGGTTGATGCGCTCGTAGAGCTGACGCGCCTCTTGCACACTGCCCACGCCATTGGGCAGCAGGTAGATTTCATCGAGGTCGTAATCCTGCATCAGCACCTTGATCGTGCCGTAGGCATCGGCAATCGACGAAGGGTCGTCGCGCACCACCACAAAGCGCCGCGCCGTGGCCTGCATGAAGGTCAGCACCGAGGGGGCGATGCCGGCGGCCATGTCCACGATCAGGTAGTCGACCTGGTCCTCGAGCTCGCTGAAGGCCTGCACGATGCGGGCCGACTGCAGCTCGCTCAGGGCCGCCATTTCCTGCAGGCCCGAAGCCCCGGGAATCAGGCGTACGCCCTGACGCGTGGTGACCACGATCTCCTGCAGGGACTTCTCGCCGCTGAGGAAATGGCTGAGGTTGTAGGGCGCACGGCAGCCCAGCACGATCTGGGCATTGGCCAGGCCCAGGTCGGCATCGAAGAGCATGACCTTGGCGCCGGCCATCTGCAGGGCCACCGCCAGGTTGACAGACACGGTGGTCTTGCCCACACCGCCCTTGCCGCTGGCGATGCCGATGACTTCGGTTCGGGACGATTTATCCATTCAAGTCTCTGACCGACAGGCCTGTAGGCATCGCCGGAATGTGGTGGGTGCTGGCCTCGGGCGGCTCTGCGCTCAGGCCGGTGACACGCAGGGCGTGGTCGACCAGATCGGACACCTGCCAAGTCTGCAGCGGGTGGGTGAGCCGATCCGAACGGCTGAGCAAGGAGCGTGCGGGAGGCGCCGTGCAGTTGCTCAAAAATTGTAGCAGTGCCCAAGGCGCATCGGCCTCGTCGAGCTTGCAGACCATCAGGGCCGCCTGGGACAGGCTGGCGGCGCTCAGCACACGCCTGCAGGTGGCTTCCGAACTGTCGGCGGCCAGCACGGCATGCACCTGGGCTTGCGGACGCAACGACAGGACGGCCTGCACCTGCTCTTCGATCTGCACGCCAGGGGTGTCGATCACCAGCAAGGCGCGGTGCCCGATTTCCGAGAGCAGCAGCGAAAGGGTCTCGGCATCGGTGGCCCGGAACACCTCGGCCCCGGCCTGGGCGCCCAGCATCTGCACCTGGCTCCAGGCGCCGGCACGGTGGTCGCGAAAGCTCACCAGCGCCACCTGATCGGCGCCAAATTCCTCCACCCCCCAGCGCGCCAGGCGCGCCGCCAGGGTGGTCTTGCCGCAACCGGCCGGACCGGCCAGGACGTGCACGCCCCGGGTGGGCATGCCCGCCTGCGGGCTGCCTGCAGCGGCCAACAATTGCGCGCGCACGGTCTCGACCGCCTGCTGGCGATCGCTCAGGCCCTGCAGGCCTTCGAGCAAAAGGGTGCGCAAGCCGCCCGGCATGGCGCACTCGCGCAGGCGCTCGACCACCGGCATGACCGAATCGTCCCATTGCATTTGCAGCTGCAGGGCGGCGGTGCGCTGCCCCAGGCGGAATTCACGGCGCAGGTCGGCGAGTTCTTCGCGCACCAGCGCCACCAGCTCCTGGCTGCGCACCCGGTCACGGTCATCGGCGGCGGTGTCCTGCACGGCCGGTGCCGCGGCGGGGGCCGGGGCACTGGCCTGGGCGAAATGGCGCGCAAAACCGTGGCCGGCTTCGGCCGCTGGCTGCGCCGCCATCGCGGCTTCGGCGGGGATATCCACCGCCACCACCAGTTCGGTTTGCTGCCCCACCCGGTGGTTGGAGACGATCAGCACATCCTCCCCGTAGAGACGGATGGCCTGCTCCGTGGCGGTTCGGGTGTCACGGGCAAGAATGCGTTTGAGTTCCATGGTCTGTCTCTTTGCTCGGCATCATCAACGGGGTTCGGCATGGATCGTCTGCACGACCTTCACGCTCTGGTCGTCCGGGATCTCGCTGTAGGACATCAGGGTCAGGTCCTGGACACGGTAGCGGGCGGCCTTGGCCAGCCACGAACGGATCGAGGGGGAGACCACCAGCACGGCCGCATGGCCCTGCTCTTCGGTGGCGCGGGCGCCTTCGCGCAGGGCGCTGAACAGGCGCTCGGACAAGCCGGGCTCGATCACCGGCACCTGCCCTGGCGGCGTTTGCTGCAGCACGTTGTGCAGCAGCTGCTCCAGGCCGGGGTCCAGCGTCATCACCGACAGGGTGTTGTCGGTCTCAGGCAGCAGGCCCTGCACGATCATGCGACCGAGCTTGGGGCGCACCATGGCGGTCAGGGCTTCGGGGTCCTGCGTGCGGCTGGCCGCCTCCGACAGGCTCTCGGCGATCGAGCGCATGTCGCGGATCGGCACCGATTCCTGCAGCAGGTTCTGCAGGGTGCGGGTGACCACGCCCAGCGAGAGTTTGCCGGGCACCAGGTCTTCCACCAGTTTGGGCGAACGTGCGGCCAGCTTGTCCATGAGTTGCTGCACATCGTCGTGGCTGAGCAGGTCGGCGGCGTTGTCGCGCAGGACTTTGTTGAGGTGGGTGGCGATCGCCGTGCTGGCGTCGACCACGGTGTAACCCAGGGCGCGCGCATGGTCGCGCTGGGAAGGCTCGATCCAGACGGCCTCGAGGCCAAAAGCCGGTTCACGCGTGACCTGGCCCTCGAGCTGGCCGTAGACCTGTCCCGGATTGATGGCCAGCTCCCGGCCCACACGCACCTCGCCCTTGCCGCGCACCACGCCCTTGAGGACGATGTGGTAAGCATCGGGGTCGATGTTCAGGGCGTCGCGGATGCGCACCGGCTGGATCAGGAAGCCCAGTTCCGCCGACAGCTTCTTGCGCACGCCCTTGACGCGGTTCATGAGCTGGCCGCCCGTGTCCGGATTGACCAGGGGGATCAGGCCATAGCCGATTTCCAGGCCGATCAGGTCCACCTGATCGACATCGTCCCAGTCGAGTTCCTTGGGCTCGTCGGAGGCCGCGCCCTGCGGCGGGCTGCCACTGTCGCTGGCGGCCGGACGGCTTTGCCGCTGCAGGATCATCCAGCCCAGTCCGGCGCAGCCCAGGCCCAGGGTGATGAACACCAGGTGGGGCATGCCGGGCACCAGGCCGAGCAAAGTCATGATGCCGGCCGCCATGAACAGGGCCGTCGGGTTGGACAGCTGCGAGCTGGCCTGCTCGGTCATGGTCTCCGAAGTGGTGACGCGGGTGACGATGATGGCCGTGGCCAGCGAGAGGAACAGCGCCGGGATCTGGGCCACCAGGCCGTCACCGATGGTCAGCAGGGTGTAGATGCGACCGGCCTCGGACAGGCTCAGGCCATGCTGGCCGATGCCGATGGCCAGACCGCCCACGATGTTGATGATCAGGATCAGCAGACCGGCCACCGCGTCGCCGCTGACGAATTTGGAGGCACCGTCCATGGAGCCGAAGAAGTCCGACTCCTGCGCCAGCTCTTCGCGGCGCTTTTTGGCGGTTTCCTGGTCGATCACGCCGGCGTTCAGGTCGGCGTCGATCGACATCTGGTTGCCTGGCATGGCGTCCAGGGTGAAGCGGGCGTTGACCTCGGACACGCGGCCGGCGCCCTTGGTGATGACCATGAAGTTGATGATCATCAGAATGCCGAACACGATCAGACCGACCAGGTAATTGCCGCCCACCACAAACTCGCCAAAGGCCGCCACCACCTTGCCGGCGGCTTCGTGGCCTTCGTGGCCATGGACCAGAATGACGCGGGTGGACGCCACGTTCAGCGCCAGGCGCAGCATGGTGGCAAACAGCAGCACCGAGGGGAAGGACGAAAACTCCAGCGGCTTGCGGGTGCTGATGGCGATCATGATGATCACCAGGCTGCAGGCGATGTTGAAGGTGAAGAACACATCCAGCAGCAGCGCGGGCAGCGGCAGCACCAGCATCGCCACGATCAGCAGCACCAGCACAGGAATGCCCAGCCCGCTCGCGTCGATGCGCGAGAACTGCTGCCGGAGGTTGGACAGGGTCAGGCTGCTCATGGTGGTCGGTGTGTGTTCGGTCGGTTCGGTGTCGTGAAACCGCCAATGCAGCGGAATCCCCACCTGTAAAGCAAACCCCATGCCACCCAAACCGACACCTTGTCTGACACCCCCCCGACCGGGCAGGCACAGCGGCAACACCTGGCCTGACACGCTTTTTGCTTAATGGGTTGCGTTCGCACAGGAAACACATGGACGCCTCATTCATCACCCCCACCCCCGCCAGCACCGGACTGGGCGGGGCTGCCGACGCCAGCGGCCCTGCGGGCACCGCCCCCGCCGGGCCCCGTTTTGGCGACATTTTCACCAGCGTCCAGCCGGCGGCCGAGCGGCAAGAGTTTGCCGCTGGCCTGCTTGGCGCCGACCTGAGCATGCCCCAGCTGGTGTCGCAACCCTTGGGCAGCACGCTGGCCGTGATCACCCCCAACAGCCCCACCCCCGACCAGGCCAGCCTGCTGGCTTTTGCCCGCAGCCAGGGGCTGGACGAATCGGCCATCGCCGCGCTGTGGCAAGCGCCGCAGGGCACACCCAGCGCTGCGACCAGCGCCATCACCGCCGTCACCGCAGCCCCTCCCGGCATGCCCACAACCGCCAACCCCACACCCACCGCGGGCAACCCAGCGACCGAGCCCAGCGCGGCCGCTGCGCCCGCCTTGACCACCGGCCAGGTGGTGGTGCTGGGGCTGACGCTGGGCGCCCCGGCCGCCGCACAGGCCGCGGCCCAGACAGAAGCCCAGACACCACAGCCCACCGAGCTGGATGCGCTGGCCTTACAGCAGATGCGGGTGAACTTTTTGTCGCAAAACGGCCGCCGCGCGGAACGCACGCCAAGCTTTGAGGCCGCGCCCAGCGCCCCGCCGCCGAGCATCGGCTCGCCACGCACCCCTGAAACCCCTCCCGTCCTCAGCCTGGACCTGGAAAGTGAATTGGCCGACCTGATGCAGGCGGCCGACGAAGCGGCCAGCCCGGCACTGGCCCAGGACGGCGCCAGCGCCCCCGCCCCCCATGCCACGCCCCACGAAGGGCTGCGCAGCGGGGGGCAGACCTCGGCTTCGGGCACGCAGGCCTCGGCCGCGCCGCCACCGGTCATCAGCGGCTACCAGCTGAAGGCCGAGCACTACCAGCAACTGGCCGACCGCATGGGCCAGGCCCTGGCGCAACGGGTGCAAGAGCAATTCGAGCGGGGCCAGTGGAGCATGACCCTGCGCCTGAACCCGGCCGAGCTGGGCCAGATCGACGTGCAGCTGGACATGCACCAGGGCGGCCTGGACGCCCGCTTCATGGCCGACAACGCCATCACCCGCGACCTGATCATGCAAGGCTCGGGGCGTCTGAAGGACAGCCTGAGCGAGCATGGCATGACAGTTGCTTCCGTTTGGGTCAACAGCGATGGAAGCCGCCAATCCGGCGAAAATCCGACACCGCAGCAGCAACGCCGCCCCGCGTCGGACACGGCCCAGGCCTCCACGTCCAACACATCGGCCGATGCCCGTGTGTCCAAGCCCCGCCGCCCCGACGGTTGGGACCTGCTCGCTTGAAGCGACAATACTGACAAAATCTCTTAAAACAACCACAGAGGTACACCATGGCCGACGCAGCCCCAGAAGTCGAAAGTGAACCGAAAAAGAAGAAACCGATCCTGCTGATCATTGGTGCCGTGGTCGGCCTGATCGTGCTGCTGGCGGGCACCGTCGTGGGCACGCTGTTCGCGTCGGGCTTTTTCAACAAAAAAGAAGAACTCGACCCCGAGCACCGCATCGATGCGGCGGCGCATGGCGATGTGCACAGCAAAGACGGCAAGGACGGCAAACCCCAGCTGGTCAAAAAGGATTCGCCCGAGCTGACCCGCTACGAATACTCTTACTTGCAAATGGAAAAAGACTTCATCGCCAACCTGACCGGTTCGCGCAAAGTCATGTCGGTGCAGATCGCCATCTCCACCCGCTACGACCAGCGGGTGATCGACAACGTGAAAAAGCACGACATCGCCCTGCGCGCGACCATCCTGGACGTGCTGCGCCAGACCACCGATGCCGAGATCACCAAGCCCGAGTTCCGCAAGGAACTGGCCGCCAAAGTGCGCGAAGCGATGAACCAGCAGCTGGAGAAGTACGAGGACTTCGGCGGCGTCGAGGACGTGCACTTCACCTCTTTCCTCGTCCAGTGACCTTTTTGCACGAATCCGACCGACCATGTCCTCCGCATTGCTGACCGCCGACGAACTCTCCGCCCTGGCCGAAGGGGTCAAGGACGGCAGCATCCCCGTCGACACCGGCTTCAACACCAACGCCCGCGTGCGCAAGCACGACCTGGCCAGCGAGGACAGCAGCCTCGGGGTGAACGTCTCGTCGATCGACATGATCAACGAACGCTTCGTGCGCCTGTTCCGCCTGGGCCTGCTGGAAGTGCTGCGCAGCAGCCCGCGCGTCAACCCCACCCGCGTACAGATCGTGCGCTTTGGCGACTACCTCAAAGGCCTCAAAGCCCCGCTCTCGGTCAACGTGGTGCGGGTGGCGCCGCTGCGCGGTTTTTCCATCATCGTGATCGATCCGACGGTGGTCTTCAGCTCGCTCGACAGTTTCTTCGGCGGCTTCGGCCACGGCGTGGAGCAACTGCCCAGCACACGGCTGTTCACCCCGACGGAAACCCGCATCATCAAGATGATCCTGGAGGTGTTCTTCCGCTCACTGCAAGAAGCCTGGGGGCCGGTGATGCCGCTGGAATTCGAGCTGGTCAGTTCGGAGATCAACCCCCAGTTCGCCCAGATCGCCGATGAAAACGACCTGATCATCCTCACCCGTTTCGAGGTTGAGGGCACGGCCCAGGTACAGGGCGTGATCGACCTGGCCTACCCCTACGCCTCGCTCAAGCCTGTGCGCGAATTGCTGCGCAACCGCGTGCAAACGGGCGACGGCAACGAAGAATCCGAAAAGCAGTGGCACCGCGACCTCGAAGTGGCGGTGGAAAGCGCCGAGGTGCAGCTGCGCGTGCTGCTGGGCCAGATGGCGTCCACGCTGGGCGAAATCCAGCAGATGCAAGAAGGCGATGTGCTGTTTTTCAAGAAACCGGAATCCGCGCGCATGCTGGTCAACGGCCTGCCGGCCTTCGATGTGCAAGTGGGCACCCTGTCCACCCAAGTGGCCGTGCAGATTGAACGCTCCGTGATCCCGGACCAAGAATAAGGACCCCCCATGACGAACACCGACACGCAGTTCGACGACGCAACGCATGACAACAGCCAGATCAACGCCGAAGTCCTGCAAAACATTTCCGTGACCCTGACCGTCGAGGTCGGCCGTGCCCAGATCAAAATCCGCGACCTGATGCGCCTGACCCAGGGCAGCGTGGTCGAACTTGACCACATCGCTGGCGAGCCGCTGGACCTGCTGGTCAACGACACCGTGGTAGCCCAAGGCGAAGTGGTGCTGGTCAATGAGCGCTACGGCATCCGCCTGACGCGCGTGGCCCCGGCCTCCGAGCGCATGCGCAACCTCTGACGGGCGCGCCATGGGAAGTTGGGAGTTGTTCAAGATGCTGGCCAGCCTGGTGCTGGTCTTTGGCCT
>JACCDG010449091.1_pt1 | contig 21018 bp, 34 predicted proteins | sample 7442471 | NCBI WGS metagenome assembly JACCDG01 (sample SAMN15323444, study PRJNA562643) | freshwater metagenome | isolation source: river surface water | place: USA:Blue River Watershed | collected 2017-08-17 | reverse complement strand
CTGTTTTGAACACAGTTGGAGGCCTAACGGCCCAGGGTTTCGATTACGCCATCCTTCCGCCAATTTAATGTCGCTGTCGTCTAATGGTTAGGGCACTTATAAAAGGTGACTCTGTCAAGAGTACGTTCAGCATAAATTTTTCCATGTCAAGGAAGAGATGGGGGTTCGAATCCCTCCGGCGACGCCAAATATAGCCCTATAGCTCAGTTGGTTAGAGCACCGTGTTGATAACGCGGGGGTCCACTGTTCAAGTCAGTGTGGGGCTACCAGTTTAGGATGATTGCAGCAAACAACTTACTCGCTCCATTTTCGCGAGGCCGGCCCGCTGGGGGTGTGCCGTGGGTTCGAGTCCCGGTCTTAGGCACCACATCCTGTTTTATTCCGTCAACACACTGTTAAATAGCGTATGAAATATTTTCCAACATTGTGCGTAGACGACTTCTTTGACACCCCACATAGGGTGAGAGAATTTGCATTAAGACAAAAGTACGACACCACTAGCAACATGTGGGCAGGTTCTCGTACTGATGAAATTTTTAATTTAGACAAACAACTTTTTGAAATGTTCTCTCATAAAGTTATCAGTTTGTTCATGGACACTGATGACGTTGATAGTTTGACGTTGTCTGCAAGATTCCAAAAAATCCCACGTATTAGTACTGTACATCCTGAATTAAATCAAGGATGGGTACATGATGATGGTGAAAATGTATTTGCTGGATTGGTATACTTAAATCCCAATCCAAACCCCAACAGTGGCACGTCAATGTTTTCTTTAAAACCAGAGACTGCGCCATTTGACCCTGAATTGTCAGAAATAAAAAGAAGTCTTTATGACGGAACTTTAGATGATCATAGCAAAGCTGTTGATGCAATTGCCAAGCACAATGACAAGTTTGTTGAAACTGCAAGGTTTAACAACGTGTTTAACCGCTTGATATGTTATGATGCCTCTGTGTTCCACAAGGCAACTAGTTATGACAATGATGAGGATAGACTAACACTGGTTTTCTTCTTAAAGGAAATCAGTGCAAAGAGTATTCCTATTTTACGCAGTCGTAAGTACGCAATCTAATGCTCCTATAGTTTAATGGCTAGAACACTGTCTTGGTATGACAGTAATCGTGGTTCGATTCCACGTTGGAGCACCAATTGTTAAATGTCATGTTTAGTGGTATTGTCCCCAGCCCTGGGAGAATGGCTCAACTAGAATCAACTCGCGATTGATTTAAAATTACAAATGTCTATTAGACTGTATTGTTGTAGCAATGGGAAGAGCAAGGCACGGACCACGGCGCCTATGTCGGCAGGACATTTAACAATTGGGATCGTGAAGGGAATTGGTATACCTTGTTGAATGAGAGTCAGCAGCTTGCGAGTTCAAATCTCGCCGATCCCACCAAATATTGGCCGTGTAGCTCAGTTGGTAGAGCAGCGGATTGAAAATCCGTGTGTCACTGGTTCGACCCCGGTCATGGCCACCAATATAGTGAGTTGGCAGAGTGGCTTATTGCACCACCTTGGAAAGGTGACTATCCGAAAGGGTACGAGAGTTCGAATCTCTCACTCACTGCCAAATAAAAAGGTTCATTATGTTAAAACAATTTACACTTGATGAGCAGTACATTGTAGACGTCACTGTGCGAACAGAAACTGACATGATTAAAGATCGTAACAACCTCACCAACGATGATTTAATTAAAATTATCAAGGGTTGGGATAAAATGGTCAGCATTAGTAACAAAGACCACGATGAGTTTACCAAGTTACGAGAAGAACTAGGTAAGCTGGGCTATATTAGTATCCAACGTAGTTGGTGGAATGGTGATAGGGTGTTAAAATCATTTAAGCTAAATGAGTGGACTTTTAAAAAAGGTCAAAAGTTTAGCAGTGCAGCAGCTATGCGAAATAGTATTAGCTGTGCAAGAAAGTTTGGTTGGAAAAGTATTGCAAATTAATGCGGCGGTAGTCTAATGGAAAGGCAACACTCTTCTAAAGTGTCCTATGTAGGTTCGAGTCCTATCCGCCGCACCAAATCGGCCATTAGCTCAATGGAAGAGTTCCGGTCTTCGAAACCGGTTGTTGCAGGTTCGAGTCCTGTGTGGCCGGCCAAAAATATCTTAAAAATATCCTAAAAAGTTGTTGACACAGCAGTAGTTAGGATATATAATAGATGAATAGTTAGCAACACAGCTAACTTATTGTTCGTTAAAAATTTAGAGAAGTACTTTGCTCGGTTCGTCTATCGGTCTAGGACACCGCCCTTTCACGGCGGGAAGAGGGGTTCGATTCCCCTACCGAGTACCATACTAAAACACATTCTATCTAAGCATAGTTTAGATTGTAAGGACGTCACACCGCCGTAGTGAAAAGTGATGAATGTGTTTCAGTATGATATGCGTAAGTGGTGGAATTGGTAGACACGCTTTTGTCGTGTTTAGCATAAATAAATGTATGATTCTAATAGAAGAATACATTACACTATCTAAGGCAGAAAGACAACAGCATCTTAAATTAGATGAAGCCTGTATTGAACGAGGCGCTGGCAGTTACTATTTCAAAGGACTGCTGGCACATTTATTAGATACAACTGTTCCAACAGGACATAAGATACATTTATGTCATGCTTGTCATAATGCTCAATGTGGAAATCCTAATCATTTGTATTGGGGTACAGCACAAGAAAATAGACAGGATCAAGTTGAGAACGGCGGCAAGACTATTTGGGATAGAACTGTTGAGAAACATGGTTTAGAAAAAGCTCGTGCTTTACAATCTCGAAAGACAGCAAGTAAAGCAGGAAAAGGTAACTTAGGAAAAACTAAGTCGCCAGAACACAAGGCAAAGATAGCAGAAGCAATCAAAGCTAAGTGGGAAGAAAAGAAATCGCGGATGTGATGGAATTGGTATACGTGTTGGTCTTAGAAGCCAAATTTTGTGGGTTCGAGTCCCACCATCCGCACCAAATTTGCCCTAACGGTTCGAGTCCGTCCTGGGGCACCATATAAAAACTCTTTGAGTAGCTACACTGGAGTACATCGAGTAACCCTGAAGTCGACTATACAGGTAAAAGTTGCCAGGAAGAGAGGGGCTATCGCGGATTCAAGCGCCACAAAGAGTTTCTATATGGTAATGGAGTTGTAGGAAAATTGGTAACCCCAGGAGACTGTAAATCTCCCGCCTCCGGCACTGTTGGTTCAAGTCCAACCGGCTCCACCAATTATGGGCTGTGACTGTGTAAATGGCTAACAGCGACTAGTAACCCTAGTTGGTCAGCAGTTCGACTCTGCTACAGTCCACCAAGAATGCACAGCATCGCTTTATGCTGTGGCGGGATAGCCTCTGTATGATATCTAACATGCTTCTCAGACCGCAACTAGAGTTCTCCGCAAGAGAGCATAGCACAAATTTATGGAAACGTGGCAGAGCCCGGTTTAATGCACCTGACTTGAAATCAGACGTGTCGAAAGGCACCGTGAGTTCGAATCTCACCGTTTCCGCCAAATACAATTGGCCCGTTAGCTCAGTCTGGCCTAAGGCGCCGCCCTGTCACGGCGGAGATCACCGGTTCAAATCCGGTACGGGTCGCCAAATATATCTCGGTAGTGTAATGGCAGCATACCAGTCTCCAAAACTGTTGGTCGGGGTTCGAGTCCCTGCCGGGATGCCAAACTAATTGTTGTGATTGTCACGATGTGTGAAGAAGAAAAGGAAAATTGACAATGTATGAAGTAGAAGGATCAAAGGTAACCATCCAAGTAATGACTTTGGATGAAGCCATGCATACTGCTAAAGTAATGGATGAGCTAGTTACCATAAGAGGTAACGGTATGGAAATTGTAGGACTGTTTGGTGCAGACTCCATTAAAGATGGAAAATGTCCAGATGGTGTTGACTACACTTGGAAAAAGCGTAGAATATAAGAATAATGCGTTTGTGGTGAAATTGGTATACACAGCAGACTTAAAATCTGCCGACGAAAGTCATGCCGGTTCAAGTCCGGCCAGACGCACCAAATATAGGAAGTTAGCTCAGTTGGTAGAGCACCTGCCTTACACGCAGGCTGTCATCGGTTCGACCCCGGTACTTCCTACCAGATAATTCGGAGAGTTGGGTGAGCGGCTGAAACCACCTTCCTGCTAAGAAGACATACGGGCCAAAACTTGTATCGAGGGTTCGAATCCCTCACTCTCCGCCAAATTTTAATAAACGAAAAGGTAAACTATGTACATCAAACCAGGTCCAAATTACAAAATGTCAGGCACAGCCAAGCGTATGCTGGCAACTATTGTAGATCCACATCAACGTGGTGTGATCCGCCGTAGTGTTGTGCAAGCAGAATTAGCTGCTGCAATTGTTCCAAAGTCTAAGAAAGACTCCAGGGATCAAAAGTAATGGATAGGATGCTTTGGGCACTGTTTTCCAAACCTTTGTATCGTGCAGATATCAACGTCAGCAACACTGACTTGTCAAAAGTTAAATGGGTGCCAAATCAAGAAAACTGGGTTAGTGAGGACTTAAACATCCTAAATACGCCAGAGTTTGCCACCATTGCTGCACAATTACACGCAGTGACAGCTGAGTACTTTTACGGAGTGATGAAAGTCAACTCCGATACTGAACTTTTTATCACTGAGAGTTGGTTAAACAAAACAGAAACTGGTCAAAAGCATCACAGACATTGGCATCCAAACTCTGTGTTGTCAGGTATCCTTTACTTGTCTAGTGAAGGCACCACTGGTAAGACAGTGTTTATTGATAAGTCATATGACTTACTTGAATTTAATTACGATGACGCAAACGTATACAATTCAAAAACTTGGGCTATTACACCGCACGTTGGTGATGTGTTAGTTTTCCCAAGTAGTGTTGAACACATGGTTGAAGAATACCATGGACAAACACCAAGAATTACATTGGCGTTTAATACGTTTGTACGTGGCAATATCAATTCTAATCCACTACGTAGATTAGAGTTATAAATAGATTTCTGTTCCCCAGTAGCACAGCGGTAGTTGCACTTGACTGTTAATCAAGGTGTCCGTGGTTCGATCCCACGCTGGGGAGCCAAAAGTTTTAGAATCCATTCAGCAAATAAAATTTTACTCATAGTGAAAAAAAGCGGATTCTGTATTACATGGGGATGTAGCTCAGTTGGGAGAGCAACTGCTTTGCAAGCAGAAGGTCGTCGGTTCGATCCCGTCCTTCTCCACCAAATTCGTGTGTAGGCTAGTTTACCTACTAGGGGTGAAACACATAGGATTGCATAACCCACTGCAAGTAATACCTCGAAAGATGTTTTACCAAGCGTTATGGATCTTCCTCGAAGGAAAGTGCTTTACTGGTACAAAAGTTTCAAAGCAGAAAGTAAAGACGCAAGTATGCTCAATCAGGTGGAAAGCCTGTCCCAATTAAGAGGAAATTATGGTAGCAAGAAATGATATAACAGGCGATGCAATTCAAACTAAGAAGGCATCACAGTCATACCGTGATAACTACGATAACATTTTTAGGAAAAACAAAGTGACTCCAGCAGTTCAAGAAAACGTAGATGAAGTTGGCAAATGTGGTTGTGGTAGAAGCCCAACTGGTAAATGTATTGGCTGGCATGGCCTTACAGAAGAAGAATTTGCACAACGCAAAGAGCTTTACGAAACAGGTAAAGTCGACTTGAGCGGCAAAGAGATTAAATAAGTTTAACGCCCTTATAGCTCAGCTGGTAGAGCAACTGACTTGTAATCAGTAGGTCCCGTGTTCGATTCATGGTGAGGGCACCAAGTTTTAGGATAGGTTCAGCAATCCATAATACTATGGAACGCTAGTAAGATTGGGTATAATTGGAGTGCAGAGGTTCGCCCGAGCACGTTGAAGGTTGTACTTGAAGATCCGACTAGATAGAGGCTTTTCGATATTTTCCTCGATAAAAACAAAAAGTAGGCAACTATCCTGTTTTAACATCGAGATTAATGTGAAAAAGATAGCAATTATTGGCGCAGGCAGTGCTGGGATTTTATCAACATGTCACATGATCTCTTATTTGCCAACTGACTGGCAAGTAACACTAATTCACAACCCAACAGTCAATTCGTTGGGTATCGGTGAAAGCACAAACCCATCTTTTTGCAATATAATCGGTACTGGTATCGATTTTAACCTATTGTTGGATATTGACAAGTTAGATGGTACATACAAGTTTGGCACACAATTTTCCAATTGGCGTGAACATGATATCATGAATCCGCTTATTGGTGGTGCGTTTGCCATTCACTTTGATACACATAAGTTTAGAGACTTTGCCATTCCAAGACTAATCTCAAAATGGGGCAATAGGTTTGTGGAAATACAGGGCAACGTCACTAACCTTGCCAATTGTGGGCTTTACGCAAGCGCAACCGTTGACAATGTAGTTCATAGATTTGATTACGTAGTTGATTGCACCGGGTTCCCCAAGGATTACACAAACTACACAGTAAGTGAGTTACTTATAAACCATTGCCTTGTCCATAATGTAAAGACTCCGGGCAATTGGGAGTTTACAGGACATCGTGCAACTAGAAATGGTTGGATGTTTGAAATACCACTTACTACAAGACAAAGTTACGGTTACTTGTTCAACAATTGTATAACAACTGTAGAAGAAGCCAAACAAGACTTTGCACTGGAAATTAACGTTCCAGTTGAAGACTTGGACCACATAGAGTACAAGTTTACACCATACTATGCAAATAAAATCTTTGATGGTAGAATTTGCAAAAATGGAAACGCAGCAATGTTTTTTGAGCCAATGAGTGCAAATTCTCTGTGGGCATACTTTAACATTAATGCACTCATGTGTAATTACGTTGTTGGTCACATTAGTGATCCAGAATATGTAAACGAAAAGTTTAGACAAAATGCAGTAGAAGTTGAGAGCATGATTGCTTACTTCTATCATGGTGGTTCTAATTATGATACAAATTTTTGGAAGTCAGCTGTTGACATTTCAACAAATATACTGCATAATAGTGAACCATTTAAAAGAACACAGAACATGTTCAGAATTTGTAGAGAGGATGGAATTGCACCCGCAGCTATGAACAACGGTTGGATCTTTACTGCATCACAATTGTTGACAATAGAACAAGAGTTCAATTATAATTACTTTACTAAATAAAAACCCGGCTACACTTCTCCGTTAAAGAAGTGGGCATAGATACTGCCATAAAGTGTCAAGGTACGCTAGGACTTGACCTGCATCTCCCATTTACGGAGGCGTGCAAACAGCCTAGGGAGCAGAACGCTAACTGCTTTCCATAGAAATAAAATACGTAGACGGGGTAGGCTATCCAGTTTGGGGCTTCTGTGGTGGAAGTAGCTAAACACTTTTATCAAGCATTATTGCTCAACACTGCTATAGGCACAAAGAAGAATAAAGCAGAATGTTTGATAAAAGTTTTTATGGCCAGTTGGCAGAGCGTTTATGCTGTCGATTGCAAACCGACTACAGGTAGGTTAAACTCCTACACTGGCCTCCAGAATCCATGCGGGGTTCGTAAAATGGTATTACCTCATCCTTCCAAGTTGATGTCAGGGGTTCGATTCCCCTACCCCGCTCCAGTTTTTAGGTTCCATTCAGCAAATTTAAATACTTTTCATATGGTAAAAAAGCGGAACCTGTTGTTTAGAAGCAGAGTAGAGGAGTCCGGTCGTCCTCGGTAGTCTCATAAGCTACAGATCGGTGGTTCGAATCCACCCTCTGCAACCAAGATAATATCGCATTGTGGCAGTGGTCGCAATTCCATATTGTGGTGAAGGTACTTGTACGGCCGATCTCATTGAGTCACCAAAATGTACAAGGCGACAGACTAAAGTTTATATGCCGTAGGGGCCATAAGCCTACGTTGGACACGGTAACCAACAAGAATTTATTCGGAGTGTGGCGCAGTCTGGTAGCGCACCTGGTTTGGGACCAGGGGGTCCAAGGTTTGAATCCTTGTACTCCGACCATTTTATTGTCGAGTGAATATGATTAAAGAGTGTTTTCCGTTACCAATTTACGAAGTCCAGTTGGACAATCCAAGAGTTTTGGCAGAATGGGAAGCTGTACACGCTGATTTAAAATCCAAAGATCGTTTCCAATTTAAAGAAGGTTGGACAACACACAAACTCAGCGATCAAACATTCAAAGAAAACTTAATTGAAACGTACAAGCTGGATGAGTTCAAGAAGGAACTTTCCACACACTTGGCCAATTACTTGTTGGGTATCGACTTTAATAATCCATGCTGGTGGAAAGTTGCAGGTTGTTGGATGACCTCATACGAAAAAAACCACTACGCACACATTCACAATCATTCACCATCAGACATTTCCGGCTGTTACTACGTAAAGTCCAACACCAACGATGGTAACATTTTCTTTTTAAATCCAAATCGCATCATGTCCAGTACATTGGTGTACAGAACATTGCCAGATAGACTGTTTGTAAGACCTAGACCTGGCACACTAATTTTATTCCCTGGTTGGTTGGACCACGGTGTTGAACCAAACAAGACTGATGATGAACGTGTAAGTGTGGCATTTAACATTGACTTTTCGAGGAATTAAATTGTTCTTCAAAAAGAAACCGTTCGCAAGATTTGTTAACCTAGTCCCAGGTGTTGAAGTAGCACATCCGATTATTCGTGCTAGTGACTACAAACCCAAGTGGTTGAGTGATGCAGCAAGAGATTTTAAACAACGCTCTAAAGTAGCTCACCCATCTGAGATCATGGCCAGCTCAAGTAGATGTCCGGGTTTAACAGAATATTTTAAGCAGGGTTTTATTGTAACTGCTCCCATGGACTTTACAATTACTACGACTGCTGATCCAGAAGAACCAATTAGATGGGACTACTATGGCCCTGCAAGTTTGCAAGGCAAGCCCTACATTGGTGTACACCATACTCCACAGTTAGCGCAGTTTATGCCAATGCGTACTGACTCGCATAACTGGTTGGTAAAACTTAACACCTACTGGCGCATTAACAGTTCTCCAGATATTGTTTTCCTACAAATGCCTATTGCATATCCGGATCACAATGTCTTTACTGCGGCGCATGGTATAATTGATTGTCAAAATTACATTGAGATTAATGTTCAATTGTTTTGGCACAGAATGAATGAAACAGTTTTAGTTGAAGCAGGAACTCCGCTATGCCAGTTAATCCCAATTCCCCGAGAATTGGCAGTTGACTTGATTGTAGAGCGTCCTACAGAAGAAGACAGATATATCTCAGAAGCTTGGGCTTACTTAACTACACAAAAGTTCAAGAAGGATATGAAGAGTTTTCTTGCTGCCGCTAAAAAACTATTGGGTAGATCATGAACAACTTAGTTAAACAATACGACTTTAGTAGTTTTTTAACAACCGACGAAATTAATGACGCTATAGGCGATATTAATGATATAATTTCACAGGGAAACTACTTTAAAAACAGTCCCAAATATCAAACACAACAAAATTTGTTTGCTATTCAAAAGCCTGTTTGGTTAAAACTAAGAATGAGTTTTTTAACTAGTGTGTTTATGTACCTTGGTCGAGAACATCGTGTAAACAATATGATGGCTTGGTGTTTTAAGACCAACAATAGTACTCAAGAAAACAGGGACACATACTGGCACCACCACAATAAACACAGTGGTAACAGTATGAGTGGTATTATGTATCTACATATACCTGATGATGTCATTGACTTGTCAACCTGTGGAACTGAGATGGCTCCCAACGGTCCTGAAGGTGATGGTAAATTTTACGCCGGCCCAAATGATCGTACATGGAACATATACCCCAGCGAAACTTGGCATAGGCCAGGTCCTGTACAAAGTAACAAATGGCGGTATGTACTAGCAGTGGACATTGATTACGAATGATTGCACACGGTCTGTTTCCAACACTTATTACTGAGGGTGTTAATGATGACCATGTTGCATTCAAACAACTGTTTATCAATAACGTTCATAATCACATGACTACTGATGGTAGATCTGACGAATCAACCGGTAACGTTGATATACACACAGACACTAACTTCACTGACTTTTTCAAGTTTGTTGCAGATAATGTTAGGGATTATGTTGCCACCATGGGAATCAATCCAGAACTATTTGACTACAACTTGGTTAAGTCGTGGTTAAATGTCACAAAAGAATCAGACAACCCGATACATGATCACGCTGATGCACATGTGTCATTTTCATACTACGTGAACATTCCAACAGATGTTGAAAAGTTTATCGTATTCTACAATCCACATGATACAAATAGTTTGTACCATGGGATGACAAATTTTAACGTAGATAGTTTTAATGCGTTTAATTCGCAAACATGGAGTTTTAATCCAAGAGAGGGCACTATATACGTGTTCCCTGGTAAATTAAAGCACAGTGTGATGTCAAATGGTCATGCAGAACCTGTTATCAGTCCAGAAGTTGGATCAAAAAACAGTGCAGACTTGATGACAAAGAGAATTACAATAGCAGGTGACTTTTTACTCACACACAAAGAAAAAACCTCACAGTTCTTGGGTTTACAGCCTGTCAAGAATTGGAGACAGTTTTAATACTCCTGTAGTTTAGTGGTAAAACACCAGGCTTATACCCTGCACAGTCCCCAGATTAGGGAGCGTCGGTGGTTCGAATCCACCCGGGAGTACCAGTTTTAGGTTAGGTTCAGCAAACAACTAGCGACTAATAATCGCATCGTTTGGTGGTGTTGCCCGCAAGGGCGCATTATCGCTCATGTTAGCTAGCTCATGAGAAAATAAAATCTGGCAACCAACTAACCTGTTTAATCTCGTCATAGTTCAATGGATAGAACGATTCTCTCCTAAAGAATAAATGTAGGTTCGATTCCTACTGGCGGGACCAAAAACGCTTGACATGGTAAATAAACCGTGTATAATAACAATTTTTAAGGAAACGTGATGAACAAACAGCATCAGAGCCGTGGTCCGGAACTTGACATTGATAAAACTGTTGAGCTGTCTGGAAGTAATAGATTTGATTTAATCATTGCTGCTTCGGCAAGAGCTAGACAGATTCGCAGACAGAATCAAAATAGCGATCGTTTTGAACACACGCATCCATGTATGACTGCATTGTTGGAATTCCAAGAAGGGAAACACAAGCAGTAACCAGTTTTGTAGTGTCGGCAAGCAAAAGACACATTAGCAAGGAGTTCGAAAGCCGAACTAATGTAAAGCAGGAGGGGGTTCAACTCCCCACCATCCAGATCGGATGGTAGCTGAAACGGAGCACCTGGTTAAGTAGCCCAAGCGACAAGTCCTGGAAGAACTCGACGTAAGGAAGTCCGGCTCTGTACGTCTAAACACTGGCAATAAACCTGAGGATGCCAGACTACAAATTCAATATGCAACGGTGGCAGAGAGGTCCAATGCAACGGATTGCAAATCCGTAAAACCGGGGGTTCAAATCCCTCCCGTTGCTCCAAAGAGTATCGAAACTGTTGACTTTATGCTCAACACTCTATACAATAGACAAATACGTTAAGCAATTAATGTATTAGGATGATTACAGCAACCCATATACTTCATAAAGAAGCCGCTAATGCAGTAGACAGTGTCCTCTGGAAAAGGATGTAGTGGTAGTGTAGCAATACACAAGCCATAACGCTAATGGAACTGACGACTTATGGAAAGACATATATGTTATCTAACGCAGACACAAGTTAGGTTAGGCTCTAGGAACTGAACCGATATACTGGGGATGGGGTAGAGCAGAAAATAAATTACTGTTCCGCTCATCCTGTTAATAGGTTATTAACAGCAAACATTTTTAATCGTAACCTGAAGGAAAACACACATGAACACTTTTGTTAACGCAGTAGCAAATCAAGAAGCCACTACCGCAAATGGTATGAAGGCACGTAAGTCCACCTCTAACAAGGTTGTTGACTTGTTTTACAACATCGGCGCAAGCCGTGGCAAGAATATTGTCCCTGCCTTTACCGCAGCTTATGTGGAAGACAAGGACCTAGCATTGCGTATTGCTCTTTGGGCACGTGATGCACGTGGTGGATCTGGCGAACGTCAGCTCTTCCGCGACATTCTAGTTCATCTAGAAAAGACCGATGTCGACGCAGCTAAGGCTATGTTGGCTAAGGTTCCTGAACTTGGCCGTTGGGATGACATTTTTGTCTTCCAAACCCCCGAACTCAAGAAGCTCGCTTACACCATGTTGGGTGACGCACTCCGTGCATCAAACGGCTTGGCTGCAAAGTGGACTCCTCGTAAGGGTCAAGTTGCTCGTGAAATCCGCGAGTTCTTTGGAATGACTCCAAAGCAGTACCGTAAGAGCCTTGTTGCTCTTACTAAGGTTGTTGAAACCCAGATGTGTGCCAAAGATTGGGACAACATCAACTTCAGTCACGTACCTAGCGTTGCTAGCGCACGTTACAAGAAGGCTTTCAACCGCAACACTACAAAGTTCGCTGAGTATGTTGCCGCATTGGTAAAGGGTGAAGACCCAACTGTCAAGGTTAACGCCGCAGCAGTTTACCCATATGACGTGTTGAAGGGTATCAACTCTTACAGCAACAACTACACAAAGACTGAACTTGACCACATTGTGGCTCAATGGGCAGCTTTGCCAAACTATGTTGGTGATGCTAACATTCTACCATTGGTAGACGTTAGTGGTTCCATGTGCTGCCCAGCAGGTGGATCAAGCACCACTACATGTATGGACGTTGCAGTTAGCTTGGGCTTGTACCTAGCTGACAAGAACCAAGGTAAGTTTAAGGACACGTTCCTTACTTTCAGTTCATCTCCAGAACTGTTGACTCTAAAGGGCAACGTTGTGGAAAAGATGGACCAAATGGTTCGTAGCAAGTGGGGCATGAGCACTAACCTCCATGCAGCTTTCGAGAAGATTCTCGATGTTGCAGTCAAGGGTGGTGTTCCACAAAGTGAAATGCCAGAAATGGTGTTGATCCTAAGTGACATGCAGTTTAACCGTTGCGTTGAACACAACGACTCTGCAATGCAGATGATCGAACGTAAGTTCAGTGCAGCAGGGTACACTGTCCCACAGGTTGTTTTCTGGAACTTGAACAGCACCGATAACGTGCCTGTCAAGTCAGACGCAAGTGGTGCAGCATTGGTAAGCGGGTTCAGTCCAGCTATCATGAAGGCATTGCTACAAGCTGACATGAGTGAGTTTACTCCGGAAGGCATCATGCTTAAAACAATTATGGTTGACCGTTACAAGTTGGCCTAAGCAGTTTAGATAGGCCCTTAGGGGCCTATTTTTTTGAGTTAAAAATATGGAACACAAACAAGTAATCGTAATGCGTAAGTTCAAGGAAATGCGCAAGGGCAAATACATTGCTCAAGGCGCACATGCATCGCTGGGTGCAATTCTTGGACAAGCAAAACAAGACGGTGACAAACTGATTTTAGATTTGAACGACGAACGTATGGCCCCATGGCTAACTGGTCGTTTTAAAAAGATCTGTGTGTATGTAAACACAGAAGAAGAACTGTTGGAAGTTTATAATAAAGCCCGGGAAGCAGGCGTTATTTGCAGCTTGATCAAAGATGCAGGCTTGACAGAGTTCCACGGAGTTGCTACACTAACAGCAGTGGGCGTTGGTCCTGATCGTGAAGATCGTATCGATGCCATTACAAAACATTTACCTTTATTTTAAATTATGCCAATACGTCAACGTGAAGTAGTAGTAAGCAACAAGTGTCAATGTCGTCTTTGTGGTGACATTATTGAAAGCAAACACGGACATGATTTCGTTCGTTGCAAGTGTGGTGATATTTTTACCGATGGTGGTAAAAATTATATCCGCCGCGGTGCCAGTGATCTCAACAACATCATTGACATGAGTGAAACTTACATGGAAGATTACGAAAGCGAATGGTAATGGAAAAGAAGATCGTAAATAGTAATGGTGTGGAATACATGACTGCGGTGGCAGTTGGTGACAAAATTGAATTTAGAAATTTTGGAGACGCCAACTACACCGTGGTGTTCGACGCTAAAGTATTAGATCAACTAATACCGTTTCTAGTAGAAGCAAACTTTTGGAGAAAAGCAAATGAAAAAAGTAATTGAGATACGTGCCGCAGAAGGCGGCGATGATAGTAAACTATTTGTAAAAGACCTAGCACAAGCATACCGCAAGTTCGCAGAACGCAAGGGCTGAACAGCTCGCCTGATAAATGAATATCTTGGTGAGCTACATTTAGAGATCCAGGGTAATGATTTATCCGGCTTGGATAACGAGTGTGGTGGTCATAGAATCCAACGGGTTCCCCCTACAGAGAGGAAGGGACGGGTTCATACCAGCACCGTTACCGTTGCTGTTATAGACGGCGGTGAACAAACATCTTCGGATGTGCCTATACCATATTGCGATTTAAAGATTGAGTGGTATAGCGGGACTGGTGCTGGCGGCCAACACCGCAACAAGCATCAGAATTCTTGTCGGATAACTCATATTCCAACTGGAATGGTTGCAACGGCACAATGCCGTAGTCGTCAAAATAGTTACGACCAAGCGATGCAAGACATTCAGAAAAGGGTTGACAATCAAGCTCTTTCACAGTATAATTCCGACATATCTAACAATCGCCGAGAGCAAGTGGGCTCTGGTATGCGTGGGGATAAAATCCGCACGTATCGTTTCCAGGATGATTCCGTACAGGATCATGTAACTGGTCGACGTGCCAAGTGTAACACTGTGCTCAAGGGTAACTTTGAATTACTATGGAACTAAAACTGTCGTTAACACGCAAAGAATGGGAAAGATACTTGGCAGAGTTTAACTTTGCCAGTATTGGCAATCCCAACATTCGTCTTGGTTGGTGGTTTGTCCATGATTATCCTGATATTGCTGATGATCTCAGGGAGCATAGCCATTTGGGTGGCAATCCTGGTCATCACCCAAGTATGGATGAGATATTGCAAAGAATGGACAGTAATCTTGAAGCAAAGTTGTTTATACAAGAGTTTGTGGAGATAACAGAATGAAAGTAATTATCGCAGGTGGTAGAGAAATAACCGACTATGAGCTTGTACTCAAAGCAGTGCTCAATGCCGGCTTCGATATTACCGCAGTCGTTTCAGGCGCCGCACGTGGGGTTGACACATTGGGTGAGCGTTTTGCAAAAGAAGCAGGCTTGAAACTGTTCCAATTCCCTGCAGAGTGGGACAAGTACCGCAATGCCGCAGGGCCAATCCGTAACCGTGTTATGGGTGATTTTGCAGATGCACTTATCGCCATATGGGATGGTAAGAGTACTGGTACAAAAAATATGATTGACTATGCAACTAAAAAAGGACTTAAAGTCCATGTGGAGATGGTAAATGCAGAATCCGTGGATTCAAAACGTAGCACTGGCTGACATACACAAAGGGCATCACATTGATGCTGGTGTTAATAGTATGTTGATTCAAATTGTTGACCCGGCTATGGAGTTTCCAAAACCAAAGAATCAATTCCGTGAAACTCATCAATTTGAGTTCTTGGATTTGGAGAAGGATGACCCATGGGGTGAGGAATTCAAAATCACTGACGAGCAAGCTGAAAAACTTGTTGCACTATTACAACATGCATTGGAGCAGCGTATGCACGTTGTCGTGCATTGTGTAGCTGGGGTGTGCCGTAGTGGGGCAGTGTGCGAGGTCGGCGTGATGATGGGCTTTAGAGACACTGAGGTCTTTAGAAGTCCCAACTTGTTAGTCAAGCACAAGATGATGAAAGTTTTAGGCTGGACCTACGATGAAAACGAGCCTCACACAATCAATGGTATTGAATTGGACAGTGGCTTAATCGTACCAAAAAATTACGAAGGTGACATATAAGAAGTGTTGTTTTAAAACAACAACCCTGTCACTTGACAGGGTTCGTCATCTGTGCTATAATTGGCAAAAATTAGGAGATTGAAATGAGTATGTATAACATGATTTTTGGTACTAACCCAGATAACGATGCCCTGTTGCAGTTATTGGGTAAGACTCAAGGTGACTTTGGTCGCTTCCGTAGTGTATTCATGGAAGATGGGTGTATTGTTGTACACACACGCAATGGCGGTGGTAATCGTGAAGACTACGAAGATGTATTTGACGAAATGTCAGAGCATCCTTGGTATAGCCATGATGCAGACGATGACTTCGACTGCACATACGCCAATATCTACTTTAAGGTTCCTGAGAATCACAAAGATTTTTTAGCAATTCAAAATCTTAACCCCGGAGCAAACCCTGCCAACCAATGGGCAGAGTTGTTTGCACAAATGGAAGCAATGAAAAAATGAGATTTTATGCAATGGGTAACAGCTACTTGAGTAGCATCCAACAAGGAATACAAGCATTCCACGTGTTGGGCGAAATGGTGGCTAATCGTGGTGCAGAAATTGCAATGGTTGATGAGTGGTTGCACAATCATAAGACACTAGTTTGTCTCAATGGTGGCAATAATCATAAACTTTTAACCATGCACGAGTTTCTAAGTACTAGCGAAAACAAGTATCCATGGGCGTACTTTAATGAAGATGAAGAAAGTATGGGTGGTATGATGACCAGTATTGGTATTATCGTACCAGAGAAAATTTACAAGGCAAACTTGGATGAGCCGGATGGTAGTCTCACTACGTGGGAGTTTGAACTAGCCACCTTGCTTCGCCGAATGCCCACAGCAAGATAAGAAAAGAGATTAAAATGAGAACATGGGTAACCAGTGACTTGCATTTTGGACACAAAAACATTATGAAGTTTTGTCCACAATCGCGAGCACGATACAAAGACGATGTAGACTTCATGAACGAAGAAATGATTCGTGAATGGAACGCAACTGTTGCAGTTGACGACTTGATCTACATTTTGGGTGACGTTGCATTTTTGCCAGCTGACAAAGCTACAAAGATCATGCAGCGTTTGAATGGTCGTAAGATTTTGGTCGAGGGTAACCACGATCGTAAGTTGTTGAACGATCCCGCCTTCCGTGGTTGTTTTGCAGAAGTACACAAGTACTTGGACATCAACTACGATGGCACAAAGGTTGTGATGTTTCACTACCCTATTGCAGAATGGGACCAAATGCACCGTGGCGCAGTACACTTGCACGGTCACTTGCACGGTGGTGAAAGCGGTATGGAAAAATTCCGTTGCCGTGACATGGGCATGGATGCAACAGGCTTTATTGCTGTTCCAATGGAAGTTGCTATCCGTGATGCAATGACAGGTGCAATTAAAGGGCACCATGTATGATTGAATGGTTTAAAAGACGAAGTGCTCGCAAAATTTGGCGTTCTATGTTAAAGTACTATCAAGCGTATGGTGTTGACATGGATGCTCAACAGGCTGCGTACTTTGTCTTGGCCATGGATCATATGAAACGAATATCTGAAGGTAGAGAATGATGCACATTATTGAAAAAGCTAGAGTATTTGCAACCGCAGCACACGCAGCGGCCGCACAATTGCGTAAGTATACAAACGAGCCATATATTGTGCATCCAACAGAGGTTGCACAAATTGTGGGTAGTGCAGAGGGTGCAACTGATGAGATGGTAGCTGCCGCTTGGTTACATGACGTTGTAGAAGACACAGGAGTCACAATTGAAACTATTCGAGCAGAGTTCGGTGAAAAGGTCGCAGAGTTGGTGGGATGGCTTACAGACGTCAGTCGTCCGGACCACGGTAACCGTGCAGCCCGCAAAGCAGTTGACAGAGCGCACACCGCAATGGCAAGCGCCGAAGCGCAAACCATCAAGTTGGCGGATTTGATCAGCAACTGCACCAGCATTGTTGAACATGATGCTAACTTTGCCAAGACTTACTTGGAGGAAAAGCGTTTACTCCTTGAAGTGCTTACCAAGGGTGATCGCGGACTTTGGGAGAAAGCCAGTGCAATCGTCTCCAAATAAATGCTTTAAGGGCTGGGACGATCGAGAAGCTAACCCTGCTGGTAGATGTTGCTGTAATTGTCGCTTCCAAAGGCCAATTACAGCACATCCTTGGAATAAAAATGAGTTGACAAAAGGCTCAATCAGCGTTATAATTGGTTATGGTTGCACAGTTCCAGAGCTGCCCAACATAACCTTTTTTGATTTTGAACACAGTATGTGCGAATTGCACGAGTTCAATACTTAACAGAAAGAACAAGATGTTTAAAGACGAGTTGAAAGAGTACGTACAAACCAGCAACCTTGTAAACATGAAGGAATGCGGTGATGGCATCTACGTGCTAAAGTACAAGAAGAAAGTGTTCTACGATAACTTGTGGAACGAGTACATTGCTGAATGTCGTGGTTCTATTGTGGACAAGGATTTTAACCTAGTTACATATCCATTCACAAAGATCTACAACTACGGTATCGAAAAGGAAGCACCAGTGCTTGCTGACGATATCAAGGTTACAGCATTCCATAAGGTTAACGGCTTTATGGTTGCTATGACTTGGTACAATGGTGATGTGCTGGTGTCTACTACTGGTAGCACAGACTCACCATATGTTGCTATGGCTCGGGAAATGATGCTAACTCACGCTCCATGGGCTGATTGGCAAATGGCTTTTGCTAACGACGACATGCGTGGTTTGACTGTAATGTTTGAATGTGTGCATCCAGATGATCCACACATTGTTCCAGAAAAGTCTGGCATGTATGTACTGGGCTATCGTGAAAACGAATTTGGCTCTAAAGTTGGTCACGATCCATTTGTACTAAAGGACTTGGCTGCTACATTCAACTGCCATTGCCCAGAAAGCGTGACCACTAACATGGTGCGTTTGAAGGAAATGGCCAAGGAATGCAAACACGAGGGTTATGTATTTTATACAGACGAAGGTGTGAGTGCTAAGATCAAGTCACCATACTACTTGACTTCAAAGTGGGTTGCTCGCAATCCACGTACAGACAAGTTAGTGGACTTGAACAAGGACATCAAGCATAACTTGGATGAAGAATACTACCCACTAGTAGACGCAATCCGTGCCAACATTGTTGAATACACTGCCATGGACGAGCAAGCTCGCCTAGCATGGGTACGCAATTACATGGAGGCTGCCTAAAGATGAAATGTATGACGGGTCATTTGTTGGTACCCCTAGAAAACAAACATTAAGTCCTTGGGCAAAATGGTTTGCATGGCGTCCTGTAAAAGTGCATGGGAAGTACGTGTGGTTAAAGACTGTATATCGCAGAGTAGGCAATACGTATGTTGACCATGACAATTGGACTTGGTACCATTATGGCACAGTGTTTGATGTGATCAGGGGTGACGAGTGAACGTATTCTTTGAATTAGCTGACTGCGTGGTAGGTGACGAAGGAAAATACTTCGCCGCCTACAGTGTTCGTAAAAGTGCTGCAATTGCAGGGCCGTACAGAGTACTGATGCAAAATTCAGAACGTGCTTGGGCTGAAGAAGATGATGGTGATGTTAGATTTCTAAAGCATCGTTTCTCAGAGGCTGCTGTTACACCAGTTGATATGAAAGAATTTTTTTGGATAAAACTAAAATGCCAAACAGTATGAAGCCTACATCCGAGTTCCCATCAGTCGTTGAAGCCAAAAAGATTGTGCAGGGGCATATAAAGTACTATAATGACATGATGAAAGATGAAAGTCATTTACCTGTTGAGAAGCAGAGCTTAGTTTACCGCTTGCGCAAACGTGCTGAGATTCGTAGACAGATTCCTGGGCGCAAAAGTGTCGAGGAAGGTGCTAGGGATCGTATTGCTGACCTTCTTGAAGAAGCAGCAAGGGAAATTGAACGTTTACAACGTATAATCGTTGATGATTGGAAATGAAATGAAAAACAAGTGTTATCAATTAATTGGTGTACCAGGTGCTGGTAAAAGCACTTGGATCGCCAATCAAGAATGGATGAAGGATATGCCAGTGGTCAGCACTGATAACTTCGTGGAAGCTCATGCAAAAGAAGTGGGCAAGACTTATAGCGAAGTTTTTGACGAGTACATGCCAATTGCTGTCAAGTTAATGGCCAACCAAGCCTTGATTTGTCAAGCAAACAAGCTGGATTTGATCTGGGATCAAACATCCACAACTGTTAAAAGTCGTAAGCGCAAGTTCAACACCTTGCCCAATTACGAGCACATTGCGATCGTGTTCCCAACACCAGATGACGCTGAGTTAGCACGACGATTGGCAAACCGCCCTGGGAAAAACATCCCAGATCACGTGATGCGCAGCATGATTAAATATTTCGAAATGCCATCCCTAGAGGAAGGTTTTACCGAAATTTGGATAGCCGCTTGACTTTGAGGCCAAACGGCTATATAATGTATGCGTGGACGTGAGTGGAATGTATACCTCCCCTATGCTTTCGGGCATAGGGGGTCTGTGGTCAACCTATAACGGTACCCATGCAGGTTCGAATCCTGCCGTCCACACCATTTTTCAACACACACAGAAAGACATACATGAAAAAGATTGCAGCAATTGCATTACTGATGACAGCCACCGCAGCATTTGCCTACGGTTCGTCTGAAAACCCACATCAAGTGTTTAGCATTAAACGAGTACACTCTAACGAGATCACCGTAAACATCATTGCATCTGATAATGTTCAGAAAACCTGCAATGCGGAAAGCAACAAGCGTGGATACAGCAACTTCACTTACTCAGTTGAAGCATGTTCTTTCTGGAGTGAATCAAAGCGTGGTAACCAGTGTACCATTGTGCTGCCAACCAATACAAACTTCCATACAATCGGACATGAGTTCCGACATTGTCTACAGGGTGACTTCCACAAATGATTAGCAAGAGCCCAGATCGCGGTTCTTTCTCTAGAGAATCGCACATTAAATCTGCAACTGAAAAGGGTGAAGAACCCAAGCAAGATTATTTGGACTTGCTTAAAACTTGGGATGAGCAAACTGCGGAACGTGAGCAAGATCCAGAGTGGCAGAAAAACAACATGGAATACGATCTGCGATCAACAGATTGGATTCTAGAAAAAGCACGATCCAGTGATGTGTATGCACAGAACCTCTATGCGGCTAT
>JACCDG010833957.1_pt1 | contig 21023 bp, 17 predicted proteins | sample 7442471 | NCBI WGS metagenome assembly JACCDG01 (sample SAMN15323444, study PRJNA562643) | freshwater metagenome | isolation source: river surface water | place: USA:Blue River Watershed | collected 2017-08-17 | reverse complement strand
TTCTGGTCACCAACGGGAGTATTTCTATAGGTATGTTGATTCCGACAATGTCATGGACATTTACTTTGGCTAGTTCAATTGGAGAATACAGAATGTATCAGCGCAGAATTATGATTGCAGAATCTGATGTAGAGAAAATGTTTGAGATGTTGGATCAGAAATCAGATGTTGTAATCTCGGATAATCCAGTCGCGATTAAAACTTTAAATGAAAGCGTGAAATTTGAAAACGTTACGTTCGGATATTCTGAAGGGAAAAAGGAGGCGTTGACCAATATTTGTTTCGAAATTAAAAAGGGAGAGAAGGTGGCTCTGGTGGGTCGTTCTGGGTCTGGTAAAACCACAATCGTCTCTCTATTGCTCCGACTATATGATCCAAATTCAGGCTTGATCAAAATCGATGGTGTTGATTTAAAAAAAATTGATTTGTCTAGTTGGCACAAAGTCATCGGCTACGTTTCGCAAGAGGGAGATATTATGGATGTGACTATAAGAGAAAATATTTTGTTTGGCGCAAATCACGAAGTTACTGATTCGGAGATTGAACATGTTTTGGAGCGTGCTGGAATAAAAGAATTTATTAATAATTTGCCAGATGGAATAAATACCAAGGTCGGCGAAAACGGAGTAAAGTTGTCTGGTGGTCAACGTCAGAGAGTTTGTATTGCTAGGGCTCTGATTAAAAATTCAGCAATCTTGGTGCTAGATGAGGCCACATCGAGTCTGGACAGCGAGACAGAGCATGTTGTTAACAAGGCGATATGGGAGATGTTGGATAGCAAAACAGGCGTTGTTATTGCTCACCGCTTGAGCACGATTTTAGACGCTGACAAAATTATTGTAATGGATCATGGGGAAGTTATTGGAATCGGTAGTCATGAGGAGCTTTTAAAGACAACACCATATTACAAAAAATTAGTTGATGCGCAAAATATTAGTCTATGATGCAATACAAAAAAATTCATTTCATTGGAATCGGTGGAATCGGAATGTCTGCGCTTGCGAGATATTTTCACTTTCACGGACAGCGGGTTTCTGGCTCGAGCGATGTAATGTCAGACATTTGTCAGGCGCTTGTCAGCGAGGGGATAGAAGTTGTAGTGCCACAAATCGCGCAAAATATTTCAGATGAAGTTGACTGTGTGGTTTACACTCTCGCTATTCAAAAAGACAATCCTGAATTTGTTGAGGCTGTTCGCCGAGGACTTCCAATGTTTACATACGCACAAATGCTCGGGAGAGTGTCTGAGCAGAGCTTCACTATTGCAATCGCGGGAACTCATGGGAAAACTACGACGACGGGGATGGTCGCGAGCGTTCTGCGCGGTGCTGATCGTAGTCCAAATGTGATCGTGGGGAGTTTGATGGTTGAGGGCAAAAGTAATTTTATTCCCGGCAGGGAAAAGATTTTTGTTGTTGAAGCTTGCGAATACAAGAGATCTTTTTTGAATTTGCATCCGAATATTTTGGTGATAACAAACCTCGAGGAAGATCATCTCGATTATTATCGTGACCTCGCGGATATACAGGACGCTTTTCTGGAATTGGCGGAAAAATTGCCTGCGGATGGGAAAATTGTTTGTGATCCGTCGTTGCCGAACTTGGCGCCGATTGTTGCGAAATTTCCAGAAAAAATTGTTGATTATACGAAAATGTTTGGGCGAGTCCCCGAGATGATTGTTTTTGGTGCGCACAATGTGAAAAATGGGGCGGCGGCGCTCGCCGTTGCGGAGGTGATGGGGCTTGATTTTACGAAAGCCAGCACGGGGCTCGCGAATTTTCGCGGTACATGGCGCAGGTTGGAATTCAAAAAGGTTTTGTCTAACGGCGCTACTCTATATGACGATTATGGACATCATCCAACCGAAATTCAAGCAACACTCAATGCCCTGAATGAAAAATTCCATGATAAAAAAATCGCGGTTATTTTTCAGCCACATTTGTATTCACGAACAAAAACTTTTTTGACAGAATTCGCCCAGGTTCTGTCGGACGGCGCTGATTTTGTGGGAACTTTTCCAATCTATCCTGCACGTGAAATTGATGATGGAACTATTTCATCGGACATGTTGGCGGAGGAGATAATAAAGAGGGGCGGGGAGGCGAAATTTCTGAAGGATGATGGCGCGGCTGTAGATTGTGTCGCAACTCTGAATAGCGAATGGGTTGTGCTGTTGCTCGGGGCGGGAGATTTGTATTTGGTTGCAGAGAAACTTTAGAATTTTTTTATATAACAATTCCGTTGTTTTCGTGCCCGCATTGCTCTATAATATAACTAAATGGACAATCCGAATGAAATAAATTATTTTGCGGAAACTGATTCGCGTAATCGACGCGTCACTTTCGGTATTAAATCCGAGGATAGAACTAGACATGTGTATGTCATTGGAAAGACGGGTATGGGTAAATCGACTTTGCTCGAAAATATGGCGGCGCAGGATGTGCGTAATGGAAATGGTTTTGCTTTCCTAGATCCACACGGAAGCGCTGTCGAGACAATTTTGAAATACGTTCCAAAGGAGCGCATAGAGGATGTGATATATTTCGCGCCGTTCGATATGGAACATCCGATTTCTTTCAATGTCATGGAGGATGTCGGATACGACAAACGTCACCTCGTGGTTTCTGGTCTCATGAGCACCTTCAAAAAGATTTGGCAGGATGCGTGGTCGGCTCGTATGGAATATATTTTGGGAAATACTTTGCTTGCGCTTCTCGAATATCCGAACTCTACTCTTTTGGAAGTTAACAAAATGCTTTCTGACAAAGATTTTCGCAAGAAGGTGGTGGATAATATTACCGATCCTTCTGTGAAGTCTTTCTGGGTTGATGAATTTGCGAAATATACCGATAGATTCGCTGCCGAGGCTACACCTGCAATTCAAAACAAAATCGGACAATTTACAGCGAACCCTTTGATTCGAAATATTATTGGTCAGCCGAAATCCAGTTTCGATTTACGTGAGGTCATGGACAAGAAAAAGATTTTGATTGTGAACCTCTCGAAGGGAAGAATTGGGGAATCGAACGCTAACCTCCTCGGTTCTATGTTGATTACGAAATTGTATCTCGCGGCGCTGTCGCGCGCAGATAAAACAAAGGACGAGATGAAAACTACTCCGAATTTCTATTTGTACGTCGACGAGTTTCAATCTTTTGCAAACGAATCTTTCGCAGACATTCTCTCCGAGGCCCGAAAATACAAATTGAATTTGACCGTCGCCCACCAGTACATAGAACAAATGTCTGATGAAGTTCGCGCAGCAGTTTTCGGAAACGTCGGCACAATGATTTCTTTCCGCGTTGGCTCATTCGATGCCGAAGTTTTGGAAAAAGAATTTGCACCAACTTTCACTGCGGAGGATATTGTTAATTTGGGATTCGCCCAAATATATTTGCGTTTGATGATTAACGGAATTGGATCACAGCCATTCTCAGCGAGGACGCTTCCACCATTGGAGCGACCCGAGACGAGTTTCGTTGAGGAGATTGTTGGAGCTTCACGCAGAAAATATACCAGAGACAGATTGACGGTCGAGGAGGAGATAAAGAAATTGCACGCGCCGGAGGTAAAGCCATATGAGGAGAAGAAGCCAGAGAAAAAGAAAGGTGATAATGGTAATGATGGTAGAAATCACAAAGCAAAGCCTGTGATTGATAGGAAAATGGGTGAGGAAATGAAAAAGGAGATTCACACGGCGCCTGCACCTCGCGTTGAGCAAAAGACTGTCAGTTTGGCAGATTTGACTTTGCAGACCCGTGCGCCGCAAAAGAAATTTGATAAAGCGCCGAGCGTCGAGAACAAAAACAGTTTGAAGAATGCCTTGGCTGGAATTCTCGGTGATTTGAAGGTCAGGGAGGGAAATGTGACAAATTCTCATGCTATTAAACCTCCGCAGATGAATGTTGAATTTAAAAAGGTGGTGACGCCAGAGCCGATCATGAAGACAGAAGAGGTGAAAAAAAATGTCGAGAATGTTCCACCCAAAAAGGAAATTCCAGAGGAGGAGTTGAGGAAGATTTTAGGGGTTTAACTATTTAAAAATTCTCAAAATGTTTTTTATTGTTGCGATAAGGTAGTGTGGATAATCTTTTCTAAAATAATTGAGAATCTTTTGCATCGTGAGTGTGCCTCTAATTTTCTTGTTTCGAGATATGTTGGATGAGTGTTTTCTATATGCAGTTGCGAAAATAGGGAGGTTTGCAAATTTGAATCTTTTACCGATTTCAAGCCATGCAAAATAATCTTCCCAAATGAAAAGCGATTGATTGTATCCATTTAAAAGAGCGTCTTTTCTATACAATACGCTAGAATGTGTGAATTGGTTTTTTAATAGAATTCTATTCCTGATTTTTGCATCTTCTAACTCACTTACAATCTCTCCAACCTCGTTATCTCTTTCGTCGATAATTTTTGATTGAGTACCTACGAGCGCAAAATCGAGGTTGTTTTCAAGAAAACCAATTTGCTTTTCCAGCTTCGTATCATCTGTCCAATAGTCATCACTATCCAGTACGGCGATGTATTCTCCCGAAGAAAGTTGTAACGCCCTATTTCTAGACCTAGTGATTCCAAGATTATCTTCATTGAAAAAATATTTAATTCGATGGTCATTGAAAGCTCCAATAATTTGTTTTGTGTCGTCTGTAGAACAATCGTCAACAATAATCACTTCAAAATTTTTGAAGGTCTGATTCAAAACAGAATGAATCGATTTGGAAATATAGTCTGCACGATTGTATGTGCAAATCATCACGCTTATTTTTGGTTTTACATTGTTATCCATGTTTCTGGGATTATATTTGGATGTGGGTTTGGTTCAATATTAACCCACTTTTTCGGAGCGACAACAATTTTATTCGGATTTTGATTCAACCACGCTCCCCACCAAGAGAATGTGGAATTGGCGATAATATTGTGCTTGCATTTTGACATCAAATGCATTTCTTGTTGCGGAATAAGATTATTTCCAGATACAAATGTGTGCGGGTGTGAAATCTTTAAATTTTCTTTTACCCAGTCAATATCGTCAGAGAAAATGAAGAAGTGCGGGGATTGAACTTTTGAGACGACAAATGAAATTGCTAGCTCATAGTATGAAATAGGGCAGAGGCCGTGGTATTTGTTTGTCTTTTGGTCCTGTGCGTAATCTCCGCGACGTATATGTATTGAGACTGAATTTGTATTTACAATTTGTTGCTCGAAATCTGAAACTTTCGGGTTAATGAATTCTTGTTTTAAAGTGAATTCTTCTCTAATTTTGGCTGATGTATCAAGAAAGTTTTTTTCAGTTTGGAAGTAGCCGTCGAGATATATATTTCCTCTTTGATTAATAATTCGTGGGTGGAAATCCAAGAAGTTCATACGAAAAATCTTCTTTTTAAGATATGAGCCTGTCTTTGATATTAGCCCTAATGGATACTTAATCTTTTTGATTTCAATATCGCTTGCTTTGTCGCATGAGATATTAAACTTATCTAATTCAAATTTTCGAACTGTATCACCTGAGGCATAATTTTCTTCCGTGTACGCAGATGTATCAATTTTCATTTCGGCGATATTTTTATTGGCCAGACTTAAACCACACGAATATTGAAACATTTGATTTCCAAGTCCACCTGATAGTTTTGTGATTATCATTTTATTTTTTAACAAACCAAAAACAACCGCATGCGTAGTTCTCATTTTTTGTTAGGTCTGGATTAGCATTAATTATAATACCACCACCCGCTGAATGTTCTGGTATTAAAGAGAATTCCTTCAGCACAAAATCAGGAAAGTATGAAATGATTTGGTCGTAAGTATATATTCTGTGTGCGTTGAATTCGATTTTCGCTTCTTTCCCAATAGGTGTCACAAAAAGTAGGCTGCCATTTTTAGCTACAACTCTCCTGAGTTCTGCTATGGCTTTCAAATCAGCTTCTGGATCAATAGAGTCTCCGTATCTTCCAAGCCCAATATGTTCAATGGTGTGCATGCATGAGAGGGATGTAATACTCTCTGATTCAAATGGTAGGTTTAGTAGGTCGCCTTTTAGGCTATTTAAATTTGAAAGCTGGAGATCCGCTGGTCTGTAGTCATAAAAATCAACAGGGACAAATGCGGACACGATTCCACAGAAATATAAGCTCGAAGAGATGTCGATGTGTTTTGTTGGATTTATTTCTCGTACCTTTCGAGCCGCCCATGATGTGTGATATACGTAGTGACGGTCAAAATTAGTTGAGATGGTTTTGTCTTTTATTTGTGGGTAAAAATCAAGCAGACTTAATTTAAAACGAGAATCATTCTTCATTACATAAGATATATAATCTCTTATAATGAAAGGGGAGAGTAATGTTGCGAGTATTTTTTTAATAATCTTTTTCATATTTTTTTTATTATATCAAAAAGTATTTCCACAGATCTTTGATCAGACAAATTTTTAGCACAATACTCTTTTGGATACATGATACTTGATTCTATGCGCATCAATTTTTCTAAGAAATCTTCAAGTGTAAAGAAAAAACCCGTATCATCAGCGAGATATGGTGCAGATATTGCGGCGTCATGCCATGTATAATCAAGATACGACCATGAAGTATTTTTATAAACGAGTGTCGGTACGTCGTAAGACCAGGCTTCTTGAAGGGCAATACCCTGGCTTTCTGATGTTTGTAAATATATGAGGAATGGGGCAGTGTGCAAATTTTCGATGTATTCTTTGTGAGAAAAATCCCCGTATGTGAGTACTTTAAATTGAAATTTTCTGTGTTGTAGGGTGCGGATTATTTTTTTGTATACGTGGTCGGCAATATCCTTTTTATAGATAATAATAGGTCCGGTTTTATTTGTTTTGGTAGTTGGCATTTGAACTCCCGCAGGCCATACGTGAGTGCGCATGCTTAAATCTGGAGATAGCGCAATATAAAATTCTTTCACCCATTTTGAAGGAACAAGTACAGCATCAATTGAGTTTGATGTCAGTATTCGCCCTTTTTCAAGAGGTGTGGTGGTTATTGCGGGTCCTGCTATGACACATTGACCTTCTTTTTTATGTTTGAGTACGCGTTGCAATATTTCAATACCAGACACAACATGTAGTACATTATATTTCGGTTTCAATGGGTTTATTTCGAAGGGGATATTCTTTTGAATAAGACCTCTCACGAGGCTATCTAATACTGCATCGGGTCCAGAGTATTTTCTTAAAATCTTTTTTATGAGCCACTTCCAAAACTCTTTTGTTAACGGATTGTGTGAGTGAGTGTAGATTGAAATCATAGTTACTTTTTATTTTTCCAGATGAGGTATTTCTGTTTTATGCGATCAATAATCTGTATATTTTTGAATGGTCTGTACAATATAGATAACATTTTGATTTTATAATTTAACTTATTCAAGCGGTCGGAAATCAATTTTTCGTTACGGATGATCTCTAGTTCTCGGGCTGGATTTATGCGGATTCTCGAAGCGGTGTCTAGCGGCTGTTCGAATATATTCCTAAGAAACTTTTCAAAATTTTCTTCCGTATCACGAAAAGAGTTATTAACGAAAATCGGTTCATTAATAATCTTAAGGTATAAATCATCGTCGTTGTCTATTTTTTTAACAATCTCGACGACCTCGTCAAAGTTATTGTACTCAGCACAATTAATGAACCTTTTCGTATTAAATTCTCTTCCTATGAGAGGATTACCCCAATAGATTGGTATTGTCTTTGCAGAAAAAGCGTTCAGTATCTTCTCAGTTGTATAGCCCCTGTTTGATGAATTTTCAAATGCGATTGAGAATTTGTGATGTGATTCAAATAAGAGCTTATTATCAGTCGGCCTCCCTATATTGTTTAAGTATTTTCCTCCGGAGTTTACTTTTTTATATAAAGTTAGTATATCAAAAAACTTTTTTCTAGAATTATCGGCAAGATAATTTGAGTATACAAAACTACAAAATTCTGTTTTATTTTTAAGATCTTGCAATGTAAACTTTGCGGATGAATGAGAAGTTATCTTACTAAGTTGAGATACCTCATCTTTTCTATAAAATGTCGCAATAAAATATACGGGCAGTCTTGCATATCTGTCTTCGAAATCTAAATAATCAAAACCAAACGCGTAGTCGCATATATTGAAATTGGGGTGGATATTTTCACCAGTAAAAAATATTTTGATACATGTATAGTTCAGGTGTTCGTAATTAGATTCATTGAAGAATATGTAGTCGGGAGTCTCTGTCAGATTCACGTCGTAGTATTTTCGGAGTTTTTGTAAGATATAGTGACCATAAGATTGTTCGTCTGATGCGTTATAACCACAAATTTTTATTTTTATATTTTTCTTTTTCATATAGTGATTCGGTTGATTATCTCAGATAGGTATTTTAGATCTTTACATTCTTCTGGGTTGCGCTCCCCGATCTCATTAAAATATTTATACTTTACTTTAACTAGTTTGTGTGATTTTCTTAAAAACATTTCGTATTCCATATCGATATGCCCGATGTCTAGTACCCGGTATCCCGCTAGAAATAACTCGTACGCCAAGATTTTTGCTGTGGGTCCTAAAGAGACTAAGATTAGCCTATTTTTAGGAGTTCGAAAAGCAGCTTCTTTTATGTCTGTATATTTGGCAAATGCATTTTCAGCAGGGCATAAAATACGTTCGATTTCTAAGACCTCATTAAACATATCATTTCCTACACCCAGTCTACTTTTCTCACCTTCAATCAATGTTATCTTTTTATTTTTCCAAATACTGAATAATTTATCAAATATGATAGCAGCGTGATCAGTTTTTTTGTAAGATAAAAATGGGCGCGTTACAAAGGCATCACCGTATATTTGCTTTTTGGATAATAGATTTTTCCAATATTTATAATATTTAAAGACGTGATGGATGGAAAACCAAAACGATCTCGAGTTGAATTTGCGCAAGTTTCCGAATATATTCGGAATACAAATTAGTAGGTTTGTGTGATACGATTTGAATATGCCAATCAATTTTTCTTTGAGGACGCTGTCTACTCTCTGAAAATGTAAGTCGTCATCATTGAGTAATGATATTTCACCGTCACCAAAACGTATCATAGAAGTATTGTGCTTGAGAATATAATCAATTGTCGCGTCCAATGACATAATGTGAGTAGAATCTTTTTTAAAGTTAGTTCTGAATATATAAAATAATAAAGCAAAAATGGGGCCAATTTTTTTTCTCAGGTACAAAGGTATTAATGAGTGTATTTTTTTAGGGAGATTTTTTATTGAGATAGACTTTTTGCATATTCTGAATTGATTTATAATTTTATTTTTAAAACAGTTGGTTTTTATTAACCAATGCGGAATGATTTGAGGCTGCGGATATCTCTGTGTTTCTTCGAGAAAGGCACTTCGTAATATATCGTTATCCCATATATCTAATTTTTCGAATCTAAGTATTCCATACTTACTAAACCACTCTAATATTTCATGAAATCGCCAATCTAGCAGTGGGTCGTATTTTTTATATACATCTTTACCTAGATCTGCAAATAGGGAGCTATCTATGAACCGCGTCGGAACATTGACATCTTTTTGGGTAGCGTATGTCATGTTTATTCTTGTGGTTGATCTACTCCCTTTAATAATTTCAGAACACATATACCATATTCTTTTTGTGAGAGCTCTTTCTATATTGAAAAACTGGAAATGAATTACAGCACCACTTGTCCTATTCAAAATCATGCGATTTTGTGTGTCAGTAGGTGTTCTACTTACCCCAATAAAAGCATATGTAAACGCGAGCTTGCTATCATCACAAAAAATAAAAGCCTTGTTTATCCTATTGTAATCCCCACCGATTCTTTCTTGGTCTTTCTGTTTATATAAATGTATCCAGTCTAGCCACATACTTTGACCAGGGATCAAAGTAAAAATCAATTTCTCAGCATCCTTTAGAAATTCGTTAGTAAATATCTCATCAGCGTCAAGACATATAAAATGAGTACCGCCTCTTTTGCGACCTTCTTCTAATAAGGTTTGTCTAACTTCGTATTCAGCGAAATACGAGTCACGTTTGTAATCACGGCTAATTATCGTGGCGCCAGCGTTTTCAAGTATTGCTCGACTTTTGTCCGTGGAGTGATCATCGTAGGCTATAATATGGTTTGTTATTTTTCGAATAGATTTCAGATACTCTTCTAATATCCACTCTTCATTTTTGAAAGTCAACAATGCAATTATTTTTTTGTTGTTATTATACCCATGCATATAAGGTCTTTTTGTGTAGGATTATTTTGTAGTTTGGATTAAATTCTTTTACGATATTATACAAAATTTCCTTATCATCTGGTAAGTGGTAAGTTCTGATAGATAATTTAGGTGAAAATCTTTGTATGGTATCTTTAGCGCCCCTCAATAAATTTCTTTCAGATCCTTCTATATCAGCTTTAATAAAATCAACTTTCTCAATTTTATTGATTTGTACGTACTCATCTAGCGTTATTTGCTTAAGTACCACAGTCTTACTTTTTGATGTTTTAATTGTGGTTGACGATGCGTTGTAGTTTTTCTCTAAATCGTGATAAAAATTTACATTTTGCGTACTGTCTCCCAAGACGAGATTTTCTATGATTATATTTTTGCATTTGTTATTTTTTACATTTTCCTTGAAAACAGATGTAATTGTGGCAAGGGGCTCAAAAGCAAAAACCTTACCTTGTCGTAGTTTCTTACTTGCTACTATTGAAAATAACCCAACATTCGCACCAGCATCAATAATGTAGTCATCAGGTCCTATGTTGCAGCCAAAATTCTCATAGCATCCTTCTGATTCGTAGTAAGGGTTTTTGTATACCAGGGTATCGATTATGTCATATTTCAGGTTTAAATATGGGTATACAATATCAAAGAAGTCTCCTTCATAAAAACATGATTTCGGAAGTACAAAATTCAGATTTCCTGCGTGTAATAATATTATGTCATTTGATATTGTAGTAAGTTTTATTTCATTAATATCTTTAGTTAATTTTTTAAAAAAAAGATTGTCACCTATTTTTGATCTTAAAAAACCAGGTAATAAGAATAGGGAATCGAATCCTTTTTTGTAATGTTTAATATAGTAAAGGCGTTGTTTAATACCTTGTAATATCTTTTTGATTTTAAGCATTGTAGAGTATTATTATATCCTTTTCAATCATTATTTTGTAGTTTTTATTGAATTTCCTTATAAAATTAGCTAGTGTGAATATTGTTGGGTAATTATGTCTGCCAATGAAAAGTCTCGCATCATCTATCAGTATCAGATGATGGAAGTCTGTTTCAAGTATGGGGCGAAGCTCCTCGAGTATTGGGGTTTCCTTTTCTGCTTTGGCTGTGTCTGCGTATGAATAGTGACCATCAAGCCAAAACACACACGGTTCTTGAATATTCGTGATAACTTTCGCCAATTCACTTTTACTGTCTCCTTGTATGACTTTAATTCTAGTTTCTTTTTCGAATCTTTTTATTGCCGTATCGGCATACATACTACTTAATTCAATCGTAAATATTTTATCGAAATCATTTTTGATTGCGTAGATAGTATCGCCTTTGTATGTTCCTGTTTCTACAAAAACTTTTATATCAGGTCTTTTTGAATATGTCGATTTTATGAATGAACGTTTCTCGTCCTGACTACACGTCATTACATCGTCATTAATTCCAATATTGTATAATCTATACAAGGATAATAATATTGGATTAACTTTTTCTCTTATGTATTGTTTAATATGCATCTTAATGATTAGTAGTGATTATTCTTAATGTACCGATTAATCTCTTTTAGTAATAAGAATATTTTTAAGCATATCTTATTTATAAGACTAATTAAAGTCCGTGGTGTAGAAAATTGATTAAGAGCAGTATATTGTAGTGTTTTGTAGTTTAATCTTAGGTTCCAAATATATTGTGATGCGGATCCTGTAAGTTGCCAATTAAATAACATTGCGTCTTCGATTTTTGCGTCCGGTATTGATATTGAAATAAGAATACATAGCAATGTGTTGTCATGTCGAAAATATTTTGCATTTCTAATAAAAATATTTTTATTGACTCCCTTATTTTTCCACTGTTCCGTTGGTGAGTAGCCTAGGCATAGCCCCTCTTTTCCACAGGCAAACAATTTTTGTGTTAGGTGTAATATTTTTGAATTTGTTGCGTTAAAACCAAAAATTCCAGCCGTAATTATCCCGTCATTTAATTTTGTTATATCCATATTAAAAATATTGATATATTCTTCGGGAATTATGTCTTGGTTTTTGACCTCGTGTCCCGCACTTACTATTAAGTAACCATTTTTATCTATTTTATTAAAAATATCGTCGAGTGGTTTGAGCACTTGATTCCCGGCGTCTAAGTATAAATTAAGATCTGCCAAAGGAGTATTGAATATATAAGTCTTCCATGTGTAACACGATCTCCAGTGTGCAACAAAGTGAGGTATTTTGAGTACGTGTACCCACGGTATACCTTCCAATTCTTTTCGGAAAGTATAAAACAGTCCAATATCATATACATAAACATCTGGATGATTTGGATAGTTTTTGTGAATCGACCCTAGTAAGTTTATTAGCGAGGGAAAAAATTTACTAGAAGCTGATGTTATGATGCATCGTGTTTTATTCATTAGTTTTACTATATATTTCTTTTATCCAGTAGTCCATATATAACGGAGAATTGTTGCTATTTAGTGTAATAACCCGCATTTGTTCCTCGAGAAAATTTTCATTGAAATATTTTATATCATCCCATGATTGTATTATTAAAACAGGCAAACCAATCTCACGCCAATACTCAGAATTTGTACTTTTTTTCAAGATCGGTATACTTCCTAGATATAAAGTTTCCCAGGTTCTATTACAGTCTACACCGTTTCCTTCGGGGGAAGCGTTAAATACATGTCGAGCCACTTCTCGATAGTACTCTTCTCTGTTTAATGAATATTGAGGTGTTGTAGTTACGGCACTCGATGACAACACTTTCAAGATAAGAGATCTTGCTGTATTAGTCTCTGTATTAAAAGCGTAAAATATTTGGTTGACCTTTTCTGCACAATATTTGTATTTTCTAATATATTCCAAAACTTTATTTTCTCGATCGTACAATCTCAGTTGCAATCCGATAGGCAAGGGTGTACATTTGCTATTTTTAAACATTAGATTTTGAGCAAACCAATGAATTATTTTATTGTCTATGTATTTTATAAAATCTTCATCTATATTCTCGTCACTGTTATGTGACAACAGTATGTATTGATGTGTGATTCTGGGATGAACTTTTGTAAAATAAGTATGTAAAAAATCTCCTCTTACAAATACAATATCGTTTGTCATGACATATTGCGGGTTAATGTCTTGAATTTCATCATAGATATGTGTTGCTAATTTTCTAAAAGAATCACCCGTTATAAAGTTGTGACGAGATGGCCTATTAAATTTACAGAAATAATAAACTTTTCTGCGTATAAAAGTTTTTATTTTAAAAAGAGATATATAGTATATCCTAAATTTAGTATTCTTTATGAAACGTATCATGTTCATTTTACCGTGCATTAATAACTGCTAATATTAATTCTCTCGTATCTTTAAACATAAACAGTGATAAGAAAGGTACAACATAAGATATAAGAGTAGCGACAGCAGCCCCCTCGGTCCCTAATATCGGTATGAGCCAGATATTTAAACCAACGTTAATAATCATACCAGAGAAAATCATAAGGGATATCTTTTTCGATAGGTTTTCGGCAATAAGTAGTTGTTGAGATACGTAATTTAATGTGGCACCAATATTACTCCATACATATATATTTAAGATTGATACCGCACCGATAAACCCGACCCCAAATATTGCCAGTACAAGATATTTTGATAAGACGAGAGTCAATAATGCGGTGAGAATGGATATTGATGTCACTACTACAAATAGTTTCTGGAGTCTTTTGTTGTATTGTTCACGAGACGTTTGTTTTGCATTAATAATTGCAGGGAATAGGCTAACCACAATCATATTCGGTATAAAATACCATAATTCAGAGACTCGCACCGCTGCATCATATAATCCGACTGATTCTGTATCTAACATATTCTTAATCATCACTTGATCTATTCGGGCGTATATTCCAAAGAAGGCCGTTGCAAATATTAAAGGAAAGGAATCTTTTAATAATTGCAATGCTATGTCTTTATTAAATAGTGATCCAATAAATTTTCCATATATCTTTAATCTGAAATATAACAAACCTATACCCATTAATATTGGCTCTAATAATATAATGAGGGCGAGATAGATAACTCCTTGATTATTAAAAATAATTATTATTTTTAATATGTTTAAAATAAAAACAGTAGTAAGGGAAGTGAGTGATGGATATTTTGATTGCGCGTGTGATTGGAATTCGTAATTTAATAGTTGGAACGGATTGAATAAAAATGTCAGACTAATTATAAAAATAAGAAAAAGCGATACGTCTTTATCTGATAAAAAGTGTGCAGATATTATACAAATACATATCGTTAAAATACCCGCAATCATTTTAAGGATAAAAGCTGTCCCGAGATATACATCTTTTTTATTTGGGAATTTAATGATATCTCTGTATACGATCTGATCTAAACCAAGCGCAGCTAAAAAACCAAATAGTCCTACGTAACTGATAGCGTAGCTCAATTGCCCATAGTTTATTGGTCCCAGGCTACGTGCAATGTAGGCTGTTGCAACGAATGCAATGATAAGGCTAACAATTTTACCAAAAAACATCCACCCAGTATTCCTCAAATACTTTTGAAACCCAGCATGTTGCCACTTTTCTTTTATATATCCCACGGACAAAATCATATTTCATCAATAATACCGCATTTTCTGGCAAACTCCCAGCGAATTTGATATATTTTCACCTATATGAACTTACAAAAATTTGTGCCGATTATTAAAACCGCAATTATTATTGGTGTCTTCGCTTTGCTCTACACTCCTTTCATTGTCTCCAACAGCATGTATTTCCCATACATAACAGGGAAAGCTTTCTTCTTCCGCATCGTGACTGAAATTATTTTCGGTCTCTGGATTGTGCTCGCTTTGATAAATAGAGAGAATCGACCAAGATGCTCGGCGATCTCGCGATCCTTTGTAATTTTCACCGTGATAATTTTGCTCGCTGATTGGTTTGGAGATAATCGCCTCGCCAGTTTCGGAAGCAACTTCGAACGTATGGAAGGATTCTTAACAATCGCACATCTCCTCGGGCTCTTTTTCGTCGTATCGAATACTTTCACCAAAAAGATTTGGCTTTGGTTTTTTAACGCTTCTACATTGGCGAGTGTTATTGCAATTTTTCAAGCCTTCTCTCAAATCGCCGAGAAGGGCTTCAACTATCGTATCGACACGACTCTCGGTAATCCAATTTATCTCGCGGTGTACATGCTTTTTAGCGCCTTCATTTCACTCTGGCTCATTTCGCAAATTAAAAAAGACGGCATCAGAGAACATCTCCGCGATTTTAGATTCTGGATTTACTCTGTCGTTTTCCTTTTGCAATCCGTAATTCTTTTCCAAACTGGAACTCGTGGCGCGATGCTTGGTTTGCTCGGAGGTTTATTGCTTTCTGCGGTTCTTGTAGTTATTTTCGCAAAGGGGCAACCAATTTTGAGGAAGTCTTTTGCCGGGCTACTTCTCGCTGTGATAGTTTTCGTGGGCTCTGTATTTATTTTCCGCGATTCGGACTTTATAAAAAACACATCAAGTCTCCATCGAATCACGACAATCTCTGCGAACGAAGGAACAGGGCAGGCTCGTCTATGGAACTGGGGTATCGCATGGCAGGGAATTAAAGAGAAGCCACTGCTAGGTTGGGGACAGAGCAATTTTAATTTGGTTTATGACAAACACTATGATCCCAAAATGTATGAACAAGAGCCATGGTTTGACCGAACTCACAGTATTATTTTTGATTGGTTAATTGCGGGAGGTTTTCTAGGTCTGCTGTCATATCTCGCTATTTTGGTTTCGACTTTATATGTCTTGTGGCGCAGCCGCAACTTCACAATCGTTGAAAAAAGTATTTTGACAGGACTCGGTGCCGGATATTTCATTCACAACCTATTCGTGTTTGATAACATGATTAGTTACATTTATTTCATCTTCCTAATTTCATTTATTGCCAGCAATTCTTCCAAAGAAATTAAATCTTCCGGGAAAGATATCAGTGAAGACCTGAAAAATATTTTGGCAGTTGCTGTGTTGATTGCGACATGCGTAACTGTGTATGTCGTTAATCACGCTCCATATTCTGCTTCTCAGAGATTGATTGATGCAATTCAAATCTTCAAAAGAGAAAATGAAAAAATATTTTATAACTATGACCAAGGGTTGTCAGAAAACATAAATATTTATAAAGAGATTATTGGATTAAATTCATTTGGAAACCCAGAGATTCGTGCGCGACTTGTTTCAGGGGCTTCGGAGGTGTTGAGTATAAAAAATATTCCACAGGAAGATAAAAATGCATTTGTCAGTTATGCGGTTACAGAAATGGAAAAGCAAATCTCAGAAGCGCCAACCGACGCTCGATATCCATACCTACTGTCTTCGCTATTTGCACAGATGGGAGATCTCGGTAAAGCAATAGAGAATATTGATCGTGCTATTGAACTTTCACCACAGAGACAAATTTTCTATTTCTTTAAAGCGCAATTGTTGCTCGGTGCTGGTGATAAGAAAGGTGCAATCGAAATTGCGAAAAAAGCGTACGAGTTGTCGCCTCAGTTGGATAGGGCTTGGTCTAACTTTGCTTCCATTCTATCTGCTGCAGACAAAAATGAATTCGATAAATTAGTTGCCGAAACAATCGCAGAAGGAAAATTTTCAAGAGTAGAAAATATGATCAAGTCTGGAATGGAACGTAATCCACAAAATTATCAAAATTATGTCTCTTTGTCGGCGCTGTATTTTCAGATGGGGAATAGCGATGAAGCGATTAAAACTCTAAACGACGCGCGAGAAAAATTTCCGAATATTAAATCAAGTATTGATCAGCTAATTAAACAAATTAGTTCTGGTCAAAATCCGGTAGGGAAAGGTTTCTAACAAAAAACTTGCATTTATTCCAGAAGTATGCTATATTAATTTAGTGAGTGCGGGCATTGAGCCCAAACGAACGAATATCTGCATAAAGCCCGTCTTCGGACGGGTTTTATGTTATGTGTCGTACTCCATAATACTAAAGAAATGGATTTTGCCCGCATTAATCTGCCTAAGTATTATTTTGATTCTTTTTTTGCCGTGCACCCTTTCGAGTGCGATGAAATTACAAGTTGAATTCTCCCATCTTGTCTGTCTTGTATTAACGGCAAATTGATCGTTTGTAATTGTGTATATATATTTTTTAAATAATTTAAATCTACGAATCCTTTCAAGTTTTGGTCTGAGAGCGCCATTTTTTCTGTGGAGATGAATAAGTCCTTTGTTGTTAAAATAGACGTTCGAATTAATTTGAGGACAGTGTAGTACACATATTTTAGAATAATAATTTTTGATTCCCGCAAAGATTTTTTTCTGTCTCATCACACGCCGATTATATAAAAGGGAACATAAAATTCCCGTAAAGAAGTTCTAAAGATTTTCTAAATTTTTTTCTTGACAATTGCCCGTTACTAGCTATGATTGAGATACAACCTATAGGACCTCTGAGAGTCTTCATCGGCATTACGGCTGATAGTAGGTTTAACAAAAACGCCCACGGGCGTTTTTGTGTTATGCAACAAAGCCATATATTTTAAGGACAAACACTTTATCCTAAAATCTTGATAAAGTAGTACTCACAATTTCTCCACTAAAATATATTTGATATTTATCTGAAATGTTTGCTATACTTTTCACATCGGCCCTAGAGTGGTCGGCAAATCGCACTCACATATGATATTCGTTTGGAGCTCGCGCCTTGTCGACCACTGTGGGGCTGATTTATTTTGTAAAAATATTTAAGAAAAATTATTTTTTGTTTTCGAAAATATATTTTGTTTTTTGAAGTGAAAAAATTTTTTTAAATTTTTATTTTTCATTTTTATATTTTGCAAAAAATATTTTCAGAAAAAAGTTATCAACAGTTTTTGTGTATGAAAATATTTTTTTATTTTTTATGTGTGTGATAATTAATGGGTGAGATAGTTACGATGGTCGATTTATAAAAAATTAATTTCTAAAATAAAATGGCAGCAAAAAAGAAAGCTAAAAAAGTAGCAAAGAAGAAAGTAGCAAAAAGAAAGACTGTAAAAAAAGCAAAGAAGACAGCAAAGAGACGAAAATAATTGTCTCATTACAAAACCTCCCGTCACTGGGAGGTTTTGTTTTTTTATGCTAATATGTTTGTAATTATGTCATTTTTAAAAAAGATTTTTGGGGATGAAAATAGTAGAAAAGTCAGGAAATACCAAGACAGATTAAAGGAGGTGAATCGATACTCTGATGAGATTGCCAAATTATCAGATGCTGATTTGTTGTCAAAAACTTCTGAATTTAAAAAGCGCCTTGAATCAGGCTCTACTTTGAATGATATTCTACCCGAGGCCTTTGCGGTGGTTCGAGAAACTGCGAGCAGAACCTTAAGAGAAAGACCATATGATGTCCAAGTGATTGGAGGAATGGTCATTCACGATGGAAAAATTGCCGAGATGCGCACAGGTGAAGGAAAAACTCTCGTCGCAACGATGCCAACATATTTGAACGCGCTGACCGGCAAAGGTGTGCATGTAATTACTGTGAACGATTATCTCGCGAGACGTGATGCCGTGTGGATGGGACAGGTCTACGCATTTCTTGGATTGAAAACTGCGGTGATCAATCAGAATGCTTCATATATATATGATCCATCTCACAAAGAGTTGGATGAAAATCGTGACGAGGTTGGTGCATACAAAGTTGTTTATGATTTTCTCCGACCATGCACCAGAAAAGAAGCGTACGAGGCAGACATCACATACGGCACAAACAGCGAATTTGGTTTTGATTATTTGCGTGACAATATTGAATATGAAAAAAATACACTTCGACAACGTGCGCACCATTTTACAATTATCGATGAGATCGATTCTATTTTGATTGATGAAGCTCGAACACCTTTAATTATTTCTGCACCATCTTCTGATTCGAGCGACCTATATTCTGTATTCGCGGGAATCGCAGAAAAAATGAAAGTCGAGGAGGACTTTACTGTCGATGAAAAGTTCAAATCTATTTCACTCACTGATGCGGGAATTACTAAAGCCGAGCAGGCGTTGGGTGTAGAAAATATCTATACAGAGAAGGGAATAAAATATGTGCATCATTTGGAAAGCGCAGTTCGTGCCAAAGCTCTATATCACAAAGACAAAGAATACGTTGTGCGCGACAATCAAATTGTCATCGTTGATGAGTTCACGGGGCGTTTGCAACCATCACGTCGTTGGTCTGAGGGACTTCATCAGGCAATCGAGGCCAAAGAGGGTTTGAAAGTTCAACAGGAATCAAAAACTTTTGCTTCGATCACTTACCAAAATTATTTCCGAATGTATGAAAAACTTGCCGGAATGACAGGAACCGCTGAAACTAGCTCCGAAGAATTTTTCAAAGTTTATCGCCTCGACACAGTTGTTATCCCAACAAATAAAACAATCAGTAGAATTGATGAGCAGGATTTGATATATAGAACAGAGCAGGGAAAAATTAAATCGATTGTTAATAAGATAAAGGAGGTTAATGCGACTGGTCAGCCGATTCTGGTCGGTACTGTTTCAATCGAGAAAAACGAAGAGCTTTCTGCGTATTTAACTCGCGCTGGAATTCAGCATAATTTATTGAATGCAAAAAATCATGAGAATGAAGGAGAAATTATTGCGCAGGCAGGAAAAAAATTCGCAGTTACTATTGCCACAAACATGGCTGGTCGTGGTGTCGATATTAAATTGGGAGGTGTGCCATTTAATAAAGAAAAATACGAGGAGGTTCGTGCACTCGGTGGTTTGATGGTCATTGGTACAGAGAGACATGAGGCTCGTCGAATCGACAATCAATTGAGAGGACGATCGGGTCGTCAGGGAGATCCGGGTAGAACTCAATTTTTCGTTTCGATGGAGGATTCTCTTATGAGAATATTTGCATCAGACACTGTCAAAAAAATGATGGAGCGATTAGGTTTGCCAGAGGATCAACCAATTCAGAACAGAATGATTACAAGAGCTCTTGAAAACGCTCAGATGAAAATAGAGGGTTTCAATTTCGATTCGCGAAAACATCTTTTGGAATTCGATAGCGTTGTGAATGTCCATCGTACTTCTATATATTCACGCCGACTTGGAATTTTGCTCGGCGATGAAGAGACAATTCAGAATGAAGCAAACGAAATTATTTTGCGTGGTGGAGACAAAATCGCAGAACAAATGAAAGAGAAAGAAAATATGCTCGGTCCCGAAGAATGGAAAAATATTTTCAGACGAATGCTATTGCAAAGTATCGATACATTTTGGGTTGAGCATCTTGAAACAATGAACTATTTGAGATCGAGTGTAAATTTACGCGCATATGGTCAACGCGATCCACTGATTGAATACAAACGCGAGGCATTAATATTGTTCAAAAACATGAAGGAAGCAGTTTACAATCAAGTCATCAGAATGATTCCGAATGTTGGGCAGGGAGCTTTCCAAAAAGAAGAAGAGAGATTAAAAGAAACAGTTAAGAATGCAAAACTAGTTAGTGGTAAAACTAACCCAGACGAGGTAACTAACCCTATTCCTGCTGGAGAAAAAATTGGTCGCAATGAAAAAGTTACTATTGAAAAAGATGGGCAGAAGATGGAAATAAAATTCAAAAAAGCCGAATCATATTTGGCCGATGGGTGGAAAGTTGTTGAGAAGTAGTATATAAACTTTAACTATTTTTTCGAAAACAGCAATATTCAATTTTTCCTCAAAATATGTTATATTGCAAAAATGAAAAAAACACCATTTTACATAGGGATTTTGATGCTTTTTTTGCTCATTGCTAATATTGCCAGTGCGATTTC
>JACCDG010602165.1_pt1 | contig 21041 bp, 18 predicted proteins | sample 7442471 | NCBI WGS metagenome assembly JACCDG01 (sample SAMN15323444, study PRJNA562643) | freshwater metagenome | isolation source: river surface water | place: USA:Blue River Watershed | collected 2017-08-17 | reverse complement strand
TTTTTTCAGTAAGAACGAGGATGACTTGAATTGACCTCGTTTCACCTAAATTTATTTCACAACAAATGGTCGGATGCTAGATTCGCCATTGAGTTCAAGTACCATGAGGTAGCTTCCGCTTGCCAATTGTTTGGTATCGGTGATGATTAAGTTAGCGCCGGTTTGGACTTGCAAAGGATAGTTTGCAATGCGCTTACCGCTGATATCAGTAATGCGCATTTGCGCCGAACCGCCCACTTGAGCGGTAAACTGCACATGGATGTCGCCATCAGTTGGGTTTGGATAAAGATTTAAATCCGCGAATTGATTCTGCCCTACTGCCGCCAATACTAAATCGTTGGATGGGCCACCACTGTACAAATTGATGTCGTCTAGGAAGAAGTTGTTACCACCCTCGCCTTCAAACTTGAAGCGCATGCGGAAATTATCAGTAAAGTAGTTGTTGGTAACGTTGGTCATGTGAACGGTGACCCAGTCGGCTTGGCTTGATGGTGCCCATGCCGTTGAAGAAACCTGATTTGATAGTTGGTTTCCGCCGAGGGTTTTTCTTTGTGCCCAGTTTTCACCGCAGTTGCCAGTAATGAATACTTTGAGGTATTCGTAGTCACTGGTCGTTCTTTTGCGATATGCATAGCGGAAAGAAAGGGTAACTGAACCGGTAGTGGTGTCGATACCAGACAAATCGATGTTGGTAGAGGTGAGCTCATCTATGTTTGAAGCCGCCTCGCCAAAGTTATTCAGGCGCACACATTTTGTACCAGAATGACCGAAATTAGACTCGATGACAAATGCGTTGTTAAGTGGCGCGTTGTACAATTCCCAATTCGGAAGGTTATTCAAAGATGAATAAGCCTCGAACCCTTCCCAATAAGGGATACTTGCAGGAGCACCCAATACGCGGATGAATCCTGTTTTGGTCTCGGCGTCGCTGTTGGTGCCATCTGTTGCAGTCAGTTGGACGTCGTACATACCTGGCGTATCAAAAGTAACCGCAGGATTAGCAGAACTTGCCGATGTGCCATTGGCAAAAGACCAACCAGTTGAAGGCGTAATCACCCAACTCCAAGTTGAGACAGCGTTGTAAGATTCGTCTTGGAACTGGACGGTATTGCCAAGACAAATTGTAGATTTATCGGCGCTGAAGTCTGTTTTACAAAGGTATGGCGTTCCTGATGCACCTACTGCTGCTAAATTGGCTGCAGAAATTACATTAGCACGGCCAGTACTCGTCACTTGAAGTGCGTTGCGCATGCGGGTGCGTTGGCCTTCAGTATACATTTTTGAGCAATAAGAGTAATCCATGTAGTTCTCGACGTTGTCGCGGATGTCAAAACCCCAATAGTTGTTGTCTGAATTACAAGTGTTGGAATTGAGCAAGCAAGCAGTAACACCAATACAGTTCGGGGTGTCTTGAACGTTGTCGTCGGTGCTGCAGCTCGATGTGTTACCTGGGTTGTTGTTACCGCCCCAAGTGTGGTCGAGGTTGAGCCAATGCCCAACTTCATGAGTGAGTGCACGGCTTGTGCCTACTGATCCGGTACCAATTGCTCCTACATAATCGTGAAGGATCCAGATGCCGTTTTGCATGCTAGTGGCGGCCCAGTTACTTGGTTTGTAAGTATAGCCCGCAGCTCCACCGATTTCTGCACAGATAAAGATGTTGAGGTATTTGTTACCTGGCCACTGACCGTTGTAAACGTTGTTTCCGGCTACGATGGCGTCTACTTGGTTGCCCCCGTCGTCGCCCTGCAGGCTCAACGGAGAGAAGGTACGCGTAATGCCGCTAAAGCATTGTCCGTTTGGCGCTATAGTAGCCAACTTGAATTCGATTTCTATATCGGCAGGCATTCCTTGAAAATCTGGGTGCACATTTGCCGTATCTGCATTTTGCTTGCGGTAATCTCTGTTTAAGATCGCAAGCGCATTAAGAATTTGCTCGTCGGAAATATTTTCAATACCACCGAAGTGCAGCACGTGAAATACAACCGGAATGGTGTAAATAGTTGCTTTCTGACTTTCTCCTTTTTTTGAAACGGTTTCGAATTCTGCTTCAGCAATAGCTAGGCCTTTAACGTAGTCAGGGTTTTGAAGCAAAGCTGTGTGTTTTTTGTGCGTGATGCAGTATTCTACATTTTCGCCTTCGCGCATGTTTTGCACGTCCAAAACACGTTGCGGTTTTTGTGCTTGAACAGCTGAAAATAAAGAAAGTGCTCCAAAAAAGAGCAGTAAAATGGAGTGGCGTTTCATAGTTGATTCAGATAGAGCATGATAGTTCTTGGTAAAAATACAATAAGTCTGCTAAATTTTATATTGTCCTTTTAAATATTATCGATAACATTGATTCATTAACTTTGTTCTATGAAAGCCAATAAAGCAATTGACACCCTCGCTATTACAACCAAAATTGTATTGCCCAACGACACCAACACGCTCGGAAATCTTTTCGGAGGCCAACTTCTTGCTTGGATGGACGTCATTGCGAGTGTCTCTGCACACCGCCACTCCAAACGCGTTGTGGTCACGGCTTCAGTCAATAATGTATCTTTTCAAAAACCCATCAACCACGCTTCAATTGTTACCTTAGAGGCCAAAGTTTCTAGAGCTTTTAATTCATCAATGGAGGTCTTTTTAGATGTTTTTGTAGAAGATGCCGTCACCGGACAACGCGAAAAATGCAACGAGGCAATTTACACGTTTGTGGCTGTAGATCAGAATGGGAATCCGATTCAGGTGCCCGAACTTATCCCGGAAACCGAAGAGGAAAAAACACGCTATGACGGCGCCCTCAGACGCAAGCAATTGGCGCTCATCTTGGCCGGAAAAATGAAACCTTCCGAGGCCACTGAACTCAAAAAATTATTTCTAGACGACGCACACTAATTGAGTGCTGCAGCAATTTGTTTTAAATCTTGCTTGCGCATGCAGTCAAAATGACCTTTCGGACATTGCTGATGACCAATTTTAGAGCAGGGCCTACAGGCTAAATCCGGCACCTCGTAATGGAAAACATCTTCTTGTTCTAATCTGTACGGATACATCCCAAAATCACGGGTGGTATTGCCCCACATGACATGAATGGGCAAATCAAAACTAGCGCCAATATGCATGAGGCCGGTGTCGTGGGTAAGCAATGCTTTTGCGTTTTGAACCAACCAAGCCGACTCATGAATATTTGTCTGGCCCACTGCACTAACCAACTTATTGTGCCGACAATTCTTAGCAATTAGTTCAGCTGTTTGTAGGTCTTCCTTTCCACCTAAAAGGACAATTGGCTGCCTCATTTGCCCAATGAGTTGAATGAGTAAATCTGTAGGCAATCGCTTGGTGGCAAACTGTGCGCCAATGGCAATAGCAATATAGGTTTTCGGCTTAACGTTAAATCTATTTTCGATGTCGAATTGCGCCATATTAGGAATCTTGTACTGGAAAGCGGCATGCAATGGCTTCCAATCATGTACGAATTCTTGCAGCGGCGCTAGATAGCGCTCGACCACATGCGTTCGTTGCTTTGGGCGCACCTTAAACTTGGTCAACAACCATTTTTGGATGTTGTTTTTAGGAAAGCGATAAACGGGAGCTGCACAAGCAAAAAGCAACAAGCGCGTGCGCAAGTTGTGGTGGAGGTCAAAAACAGCATCGTATTGCTTGAAATCTAGTTGTTGACGCAATTGTGCCAAAGAGTTGTCATAGAAAAAAGCCTGATTGATACCGGGGCAAGCTTCGAGTAACGCTGCAAACTGCTTTTTGGTGATGTAATCTATTTGACAAGCTGGAAAATAAGATTTGATGGCTGCTACAACAGGAAAAGTCAGGACGATGTCGCCAATAGAACTCAGGCGAATAATGAGAATTTTCTGGGGAGCAGCACCTCGCATGATACGAAAGTACGAAATCTATTTTGTGTGCTGAAATAGCACGCGATCGCGGTCTATCTGACCCTCTAAGGCAGTAAAGAAGTTAGCTTTTTGCGGCTCTTCGATGCAATCGAGCGGAAAAGAAAGTTGGAGGTTTTCGCTGTAGTCAAAGTAAACAGTTTGCTGACTAACGGACACTTTTCTGAGGCCATTTAGATAAATGAGCAAGACTTCTCTGTCTGCAACAAGAATGGCTTTTGAGCTCAGCCCCACCCTAAAATTTGCCTGATTGATCATGACAAAAAGAAAGGAGTCGAGCGCTAAAATGAGGTAAACCAGTAGCACGAAAATAGCAGATGGCGTCAAAAACCAATGGGCAAAAGAAAGGCTCAAAAAGACAACGCCTTCTATGGAATTGTAGACAAACACTCGCATGCGGCGCTCTTTGCTGATGGGTGCATTCCAAACAAATTTGCCCACTTGTTTGACCATTGATACGCCCATCCAGCGGCGGATGGTGCGTCTGAGGCCAATGATCAAGAGTATCAAACCCAAAACAAGGTAAACTTCATTGCTGTATGGCAGACGCTTACCGGTGGTATTCAAAAAGTCGATAGGGAGGTCAAAGCCCACAAAAACTGAAAACAAGAGCGTTGGAAAGCTCAAGACCAGCAAAAGTAAATTGATGAAGCTATTCATTCGGAATGAGTTTGAGCTTGGCTTTCAGGCCTTGGATTTTTTCTTGCGCTGCTTGTACTTTTTTCTCGACGTCGAGGCGAAGTTGGTCTGCGCCTTTGGAGCGCGCAAAGAATCCGAGGTTGTTTTCTAGCGTGAAAATATCTTTTTGTAAGAAGTCTATTTGCTTGCGAATCTCTTGGCGTTCTGACTGCAGAAGGCGTTGTTTGTCTGGTGAAGCCAACAGGCCTTCGAGTTTGGCTTGAAAGAAAATGCGTTCTTTTTCTTGTCCTTCTAATTTGAGGTCTTTGTAAAGTTCATCCATGCGTGTTTTGAACGCTGTATAGACGTTTTGGCGTTCTTTGAGCCCTACCTGACCAATTGCGTTGAATTGTTGCTGAAAATCGCGCAATTGAGCCAATGCAGCCTGCTTATCTGTAGGTAAGGTAAACTGCTTAAGTGTTTCGATTAAAGCGAGCTTAGCGGTGAGGTTTTCGGTATGCTCTGCGTCTTGCCCTTCAAAATGTGCTTGGCGCGCATCAAAAAAGCTGTTGCAAGCCGCTCTAAAATCTTTCCAGAGCTTGTTCTCGTAGCGCTGACCTGCAGAGCCGAAATCTTGCCACTGTTTCTGGAGTTTCTTGAGTTGACCGGCGGTGTTTTTCCAGTCTGTAGAGCTACTCAAGGCTTGTGCTTTTTCGATCAGGCCTTTTTTCTTTGTGACGATCTCTTGACTTGCGGCATCTATCTCCTTGGAGAAGCTCTTCTTCGCAGCAAAGAATTCATCGCAAAGGGCTCTAAACGCTTGATAAATAGCTTCGTTATCTTTACGGCTTCCCGAGCCAATTGTTTTCCATTGGGCTTGTAAGTCGAGTACAAAAGCCGTTTGGGTTTCCCAGTGCTTGAAATTGTTCCATTGGTCGGCTTCTTTCAAGCGCTCAGCTAGATCTGCCACCAATTTTTTCTTGGCATCGATGTTGGCTTTTAAGACTTGTCTTTGGGCTTCGTAGTGTTCGTTGATTTTGTCATAGATGCTGCGAACGGCTTCCCAATAAGCAGTTTTCATGAGCTCCCAATCTTCGTTTTGAACCGGGCCGATTTCTTCCCATTCGTCTTGAAGTACATGAAGCTGCGCTTCTAGATCGCGCTGTTCGAGTGAGGCCACGCGCAACTGCTTGAGCTTGAAAATCAAGTCTTCTTTGAGTTGTTTGTTGCGGCGGTAGTCGTGGTCTTTGAGCTCTTTGTATATTTTAATGTTATAAAAGAAGATCTCTAGCAAACGCGAGTATTCCTTTTGGATGGTTTCGCGCTGCTCGCGCGGAATGGCGCCGATTTTTTTCCAGGTTTCATGGATTTCTTTGTAGGCCTGAAAAGCCGTGCCGATTTTTTCTTCGTTGTCTATGACTTCTTTGAGCCTAGTAATGAGGTCCCTTTTGAGTTTCAGGTTTTGTGTTTCGAGGGTCTGCTGCAGTTGTTGTTGGGCTTTGCGCTTGGTTACAAAAGCATTGTAAGCTTCAAAAAATGCCTCTTTTTGTGGCTTGTAGTCGATTTCTTCATAGGTCTGACCTTGCTCAGCGGCTTCAAGTCGCTTGACTTGCTCTTGGCGTTCGAGTTCAATCAAAAGATCTTCAAAATGCTGCTTGTGCTCACTGGCGGTGCGGCCCAATTGCAAAAGGTCTTCGTGCTGGCTCAAAGCCACAATTTGTTCGGTGTAGTGCTGTAATTCCATTAGGCTTCCAGTTGAAAGGTAGATAACGCGACAAATTCTTGCATGCGTTTGTGTAGGTCTTCTTGATTGATTTCGAGTAAACGCTCGGTTCCGAATTTCTCCACACAGAATGAGGCAAGTGCAGAACCTGCAATAATGGCGCGTTTCATGGTTTCGAAATCTAGGGTTGGCGCCGCGGCGAGATAGCCCATAAAGCCTCCGGCAAAAGTGTCTCCGGCTCCGGTTGGATCAAAAACTTCTTCTAAGGGAAGTGCAGGGGCATAAAAAACATTTGCGTCATGGAACAATAACGCACCGTGCTCACCTTTTTTGATGATGAGGATAGATGGCCCCATAGCTCGGATAATTCCGGCCGCTTTGCGCAGCGAGTAAACACCTGAAAGCTGACGCGCTTCTTCGTCATTGATGATCAGGATGTCAATATGTTTGATTGTTTCTTTGAGGTCCTCTAGTGCGATGTCCATCCAGAAATTCATGGTGTCCATTGCGATGAGCTTTGGACGGGTAGTCATTTGCTTGATTACAGACAATTGAACAGCGGGGCTCAAGTTGCCGAGCATCAAGAATGCTGCATTTTGCGCTTTCGCTGGAACAACTGGTGCAAAATCGCCAAGCACATTGAGTTCTGTAACGAGGGTATCGCGCGAATTCAAATCGGTATGGTAACGACCCGACCAGAAAAAGGTTTTTTCGTCATGCTTGACTTCAATTCCACTGATATCTACCCCTTTTGCTTCTAATAAAGCAAGGAATTCTTTAGGGAAATCTCCGCCGACAACAGAGATCAGACTCTGTTCTTTAACAAAGAAAGAAGATGCCAAGGCGATATAAGAGCCTGCGCCACCAACAATTTTGTCTGTTTTCCCGAAGGGTGTTTCGATTGCGTCGAATGCGACACTACCAACTGCTGCTAAATTCATAGTTCTAAATTGTGCCGCAAAGATAGGCAATTTCAGCGCTTTGCCTATTAAATTACTATGATTTCAACGCTCTTGGATGCGCGCTTCCATAAGCCTTGCGCAATTGGGCAAATGAATTGTGCGTGTAGACTTGCGTAGCCGATAAATTAGCATGGCCGAGCAGGTCTTTGAGGGTCTCGAGTCCGGCGCCATTATTGAGCATATGTGTGGCAAAAGTATGACGCAATACATGGGGGCTGCGCTTCTCTACACCGCTCAAAGTGCCGAGCACTTCTCTGACGAGGCGATAAACGAGTTGCGGATACAAAGCCGAACCGTTGCGGCGCACCAACAAATTAGGGTGATCTAGGCTAAGTGCTTGTTTTGCCGCGCGATATTGATTGATTTTAATTGCGAGCTCAGGGGCAATAGGAATAAGGCGCTCTTTATTGCGCTTGCCCAACACTTTGAGGTGCTGCGCATTGACTGCAGACTCCTTGAGGTCGATGAGCTCAGACAGACGCATGCCCGTTTGATAAAAGAGTTCTACGATAAGTTGATTGCGCAGTCCTTCAAAATCTGAGCTAAAAAGCGCACTTACTTTGTGCGCAGCGAGTTCCGTTTCTTTGACAAAAACAGGCAGGCGTTTTTCGCCTTTGGGGCCTTGTATGCGTGTCATGGGGTTTTCGGCGAGTCTGCCCTCTTTGCGCAACCACTTGAAAAAGGTGCGTAAGGAGGCAAGTTTGCGATTGACAGTTCGCTTGCTCAGGCCTTGTTCGAGCAGCGATACCATCCAACCTCTGATGATGGCGCTATTTTGCTCTTGCCAATCGGAAAGCTCGGCGCAGCCAGCAAAAGTGCTGAACTGCTGTAGGTCATGGATATAGGCTAAACAGGTATGGGCTGAGTAGCGTTTCTCTTGGCGTAAGTAATTGTCGAATTCTTGGAGCATAAAAAAAGGAGCCGAAGCTCCTTTCCATACGTATTTTGTAGCAAATGGTTACAATTGCTGACTTTGCATTCTTTGTTTGTAAGCAGCACGAATCACTTCCTGACGGTTTGTAATAGATGGCTTCACGAATTCTCTTCGGGCACGCAATTGTTTCATTACATTGGTTTTCTCGTACTTCTTTTTGTACTTCTTCAATGCGCGTTCGATGTTCTCGCCTTCTTTAATTGGAATGATCAACATATGCTTTAATTTCTTTGTTATAAACTTAGGGTCGCAAAGATACGAGAGAAATTGAATTCTACAAAATTATTTCAATATTTCTCTGGAAATAACCAACTTTTGAATTTCTGAAGTTCCCTCCCCTATAGTCATGAGTTTGGAATCTCTGAGAAATTTCTCCGCTGGGTATTCTTTCGTGTAGCCATAGCCCCCCATAATTTGAACGGCTTCATTGCCACACTTGACCGAAACCTCTGAGGCGAAATACTTGGCAAAAGCGCCCTCTTTGGTGACGGGCAACTTGGCATCTTTCTTCGCAGCTGCCTGAAAAGTAAGGAGTTCGGCTGCTTCGATCTGGGTAGCCATGTCAGCTAATTTGAAGCTGATTGCTTGGAATTGAGCAATAGGTTGGCCAAATTGCTCGCGTTCTTTGGCATATTTAACAGCAGCTTCAAATGCGCCTCTGGCGATGCCACAGCTCAATGAAGCAATAGAAATACGGCCGCCATCTAGAATTTGCATGGCCTGAACAAAGCCCTGCCCCACCTCGCCAATTACGTTTTCTTTGGGGATGCGTACGTTGTCAAAAATGAGCTCGGCGGTTTCACTTGCGCGCACGCCTAATTTGTCTTTGATTTTGACAGCCGAGAAGCCCGGTGTACCTTTCTCTACAATAAAGGCCGTAATGCCTTTGCTATCTAGAAGTTCACCAGTGCGAATCAGTACAACCGCAACATCGCCTGAAAGCCCGTGTGTGATCCAGTTTTTGGATCCGTTCAAGACCCAATGATCGCCATCCAAAACCGCTGTAGCTTTCATGCGCATGGCATCAGAGCCTGTATTGGCTTCGGTGAGCCCCCAAGCGCCAATCCACTCACCGCTTGCTAATTTGGGTAAATATTTTTGCTTTTGAGCCTCTGAACCGTGGTAATAGATGTGTCCAGTGCAAAGAGAGTTGTGTGCAGCTACACTAAGGCCTACGCCGCCGCAAACCTTGCCGAGTTCCATTAGCACAGTTGCGTATTCGTTGTAGCCAAAGCCAGATCCGCCATATTGTTCGGGGATGAAAATGCCGAGCAAACCGAGTTCGCCCATTTTTTTCATGACCTCTATAGGGAAAACTTCGTGGTCATCCCAGTGCTTCATTTGGGGGCGAATTTCTCGCTCAGCGAAGTCTCGGACCATTTGGGCCAAAAGCTGCTGTTGTTCTGTAAAATAGTTACTCATGTTGTTGATTGATGATTGTTGTTGGATGTTGATGAAATGTGACGTGCGGGGGTTAAGTCATGTGGTCAAATTAATAATGAACAATGGCGGTAATTTGCTCGCTGAATTTTGCGAGGTGCTCAGCGCCATTTAAAAAATCAAGTGCCACCAAAAAGTCAAAGCCTGCCACTACCCCACCACTTTTTTCAATGAGTGTGGCCGCGGCGGCGGCAGAGCCTCCGGTAGCAAGTAGGTCGTCGTGGATCAGGACGCGCTGCCCTGCTTTGATGGCATCGGTATGCATTTCAATGACTGCCGAACCGTATTCTAAGTCGTAGGAATGTTTGATTTTATCATATGGCAGTTTGCCTTCTTTTCGAATCAGTACAAAAGGCAACCCTAAACGCATGGCTAACGGGTAGCCAAAAAGAAAACCACGGCTTTCAATACCTGCAATGGCATCAAGCTCAGCATCTTTATATTGGGCTACCAGGTGATCAAGTACCGCATTTGATACTTCCGGACTGAGCATAATCGTTGAAATATCCTTGAAGAGGATACCGGGTTTTGGAAAATCGGGTACATCGCGGATGACCGCTTTGAGTTGTTCGTGAATTGTCATGTCACAAAGATACATAAGGCAAAAGTTTTTTGTATGTATCGTCGTCAATTAATACAGATTCTTTGAGCTCCTTTAATTCTTTAAACGCTCCCTTTTGCTTGCGCATTTTGATGATTGAATTGGCCTGATTCCAAGTCAGATATGGATGTTGTTTGAGTGTTTCATAGCTCACTTCATTGATCGACATGCGTTTGACGCCTTGCTCTAGCACTAAATAAGGAAGTATATTTTGTAGAATTTCTGGCTTGACTCCTTGGATTTCTTGCAGTTGCTCAAGCGCTAAAAAACCACCCAAACGCTCGCGATAAGCAACAATTTTTGCTGCGGTATATGCACCAAGGCCAGGCAGGGCCACTAGCATCACCTCAGTGGCTGAATTGATATCCAACTTGCCGAATTGCCCCTTCGTTTCTTGTCTTTTATAGTTGAATGGATTTTCATCCTGATCGACAACTCTTGCTTGCGTATTTGGAGCGGAGTCAAAAGACAAGGAATCCGAAATTTGCTTGAGCAATGATGAGGGCAGCACACGTATATGTTGCATTTGAGACAGCGAATGTAGCCCAAATTTATCCTTATAACGCAGCAAAGAAGCTGCCTGCTTCGCACTCAGGCCCAACCTTTGCCAATCCGCTGCAGTAAGGGCCTCTGGGTTGCAACGCTTCCAAAGCCGCAAGTAGGATCGCCTAACTTGAGATTTTGGAGACATTTGAAAAGCTTGACGCGCTTTTTGATCCATTTTGTGCTGCCAGGTGTAGCTCAAGTCTGGATGCATAAAATAGGCCTCAATTCGAGGCGCAAAAATAACCACCACACAAACACACAGCCATAAGATGCTACCGCGTTCTAATCGTTTGGAGAAAATGACAAATGGTTTTTTCATGTAAGTCTCAACGAGAACTTACTGGGCTTATTGGCTAAGCTGCCTTTCTTTTTGACTCGATTAAGTAATATACCGGAATACCGAGCAGTACAATAAAGAGGCCCATGCCAGCATTTCGGAAATCGTAGATCAATAAATCGACACAAATAGCGAGTGTGAGCACGATGTAAAGTGCAGGAATGTAAGGATATCCCCAGGCTTTGTAGGGCCTTGGTGTATCGGGTTCTAACTTCCTCAATCGAAAAATACCGTAAATAGTAATGATGTAAAACAACAAACTTGCAAATGTGCTATAAGTGAGCAAATCGCCATATTTGCCTGACAAACAGAGCGCACTGGCCCAAGCACATTGAATCCAGAGTGCACGTGCCGGAACACCATTTGAATTGAGTTGGGCTGCACTTTTGAAAAACAAACCATCCTTGGACATCGCGTAGAACAAACGAGAACCAGCCAAAACGAGTCCATTGTTGCAACCAAAGGTAGAAACCATAATCAGACCAGCCATAAGGAGAATACCGGCGTCGCCAAAGATGACGTACGCAGCAGAGGCGCCAACGCGGTCATTGCTGGCAAAAAGCATTCCTTGATCCACTGGATTGATTCCATCCGGACTACCGTTGATCGGTAATAAAGCGAGGTAAGCGATATTGGCTAAAATGTAAATGAGTGTCACGATTAAAGTGCCAAAAAACAAACTCTTAGGGATGTTCTTTTTGGGGTCTTTGATTTCACCTGCTATAAAAGTGACGTTGTTCCACGCATCGGCTGAGAACAAGGAGTTGATAATGGTAGCACCCAAAGCCCCAACAAGCGCCCAACCCGTCAGCGGTATCTGAAAAACTTTGTCTCCACCATTGGCTACAATGGTTTTGGAGGCTTTCCAGGCATCGCTAAAATTAAGTGCAAAAACATCGGTTTTGAGGCCGATATAAATTCCCAATACAATTAGGGCCCCTAATGCAAAGAGCTTCGCAAACGTGAAAACAAACTGAATGACCTTACCGTTTTGTACACCCCTTGCGTTCGAATAAGTCAAAAATACAACAGAAGCAATCGCGAGCAATTGGGACCAGGTCACTGCCAAAAATGGGGTGGTGAAAACGACATCATTTAATTCCGGAAAAAATATGGCCGTGTATTTCGCAAAGGCCACCGCTACAGCCGCGATAACACCCGTCTGAATGACAGTAAAGACCGTCCAGCCGTAGAGAAACGAAGCCATTTTGCCATAAGCACGTTGGATATACACGTATTGACCACCTGCGTTTGGCATCATGCCAGCGAGTTCTCCATAGCTCAACGCTGCAAAAACAGTGATCAGGCCTGTGAGTACCCACAAGACCAATAACCAAGCTGGCGATCCGATATCGCGCAGCATCAGTGTAGAAACAATAAAGATACCCGAACCGATCATGGAACCCGACACCAACAAGGTGGCATCGAGCAGGCCGAGTGTTTTTTTAGCTTCTGATTGCATTAATCTTCTTCTGAAGCATTCACAATTGCATCATGACCTTTGAGTGACTCCTCAAAAGCATAGTTGTTGAGATTGCTGTGCTTGCGCGAATACAAGAAGTAAACGATGAGGCCTAAGGTTGACCAAATAATAAATGCCACCCAGGTATCAGGACGCACAAAATACATCAGGCCAAAGTTGAATGCCGCACCGGCGATGGCTACAAACCAAACTGCAGGCGTTTTGAACGGACGCTCCAATTCTGGTTGGCGAATGCGCATGATCAGAACTGCAATTGAAATCATGGCAAAGGCAAGCAATGTTCCCATAGAGCACATTTCAGATACTTTATCGATAGGTGTGGTGGCAGCTACAACAGAAACAACTGCTCCGACAAGAATCGTACTTCTAAATGGTGTTTTATAGGTTTCGTGGATTTTACCGAAAATATTGAATGGCAGCAAGCCGTCTTTGGCCATGCCCAAGAAAATACGCGTTTGACCGAGCATCATGACCAACATCACGGACGTTAGCCCTGCTACCGCAGCAATGGTAATGAGTGTTGTGGCCCATGGCATTCCGATGCCCTCAAAAGCTGAGGCAACAGGAGCTTTGATGTCAAGCTCGTTATATGGAACCATTCCGGTTAAAACCAATGAAACGACGATATACAAAATGGTACAGATGACCAATGACATAATAATGGCAAAGGGCACATCTTTTTTAGGGTTGATGGCCTCACCTGCTTGTGTAGAAACGGCATCAAAACCAATATAAGCAAAGAAAACAATGGTGGCGGCGGTCACTACCCCAGACCATCCAAAAGAAGATGAGCCATCGGCGTTGTGCACGGTTTCAGGTATAAATGGCACATAGTTATCTGTATCGATGAAAAAGAAACCTACGAAGATCACAAACAATACAACAGCGACCTTGAGGATCACAATGAGGTTATTGGTTTTTGCCGCTTCCTTGATCCCTTTAATGAGAATAGCTGTAACTACCCAAGTGATCAAAAAGGCAGGTAAATTAAAGGCAAACTCCGGTGTTGCAATACCTGCTTCATGTGCTTTTTCAGCAGCCGTTACGGCGTCGTTCATGAGCCACATGGGCGGATGTATGTCAAATTGATGCAGTAATTTTTCAAAATAACCACTCCAAGCCACAGCCACAGTTGTAGCCCCCATCATGTATTCCAAAATGAGGTTCCAGCCAATGATCCAAGCAAAAAGCTCACCCATTGTGCCGTAAGAATAAGCATATGCAGATCCTTCTACAGGTAAAATAGAAGCAAACTCAGCATAACAAAGTGAGGCAAACAAACAGCCTACACCTGCAATCACAAAAGACAAAGCCAAAGCGGGACCGGCGTGGTCATGGGCAGCGATTCCTGTTAAGGTAAAGATACCGCCGCCGATAATGGCGCCAATTCCTAATGAAGTAAGACCCCAACGGGTCAGAACGCGGTTGAGGTCATTTTTTTTCATGTCACGTTCAAAGTGACTTACCGGTTTTTTTCTCCAAACACTCATATTCTATTTTTTTAGGTAGGTAAAGATAAAATTTTTTCTCAATTACATTAAAGCAAAAGTTTGCTCTAGTGTATGTGGGCAGTAACCTAGTTGCTCGTTCGCTTTATCGAGCACAAAACCTGTGCGAGCAGGGCGCTTTGCCGGCTGTTTAAGGCTGTCGCTGCTCAGTTGAGTGACTTGTTCCATCGGGAGCTTGTAAAACGCAGCTACGCGGGCCACAATATCGTAAATGGAGAGCACTTCCGGCCCTGCGATATGAAAAATACCGACAAGGCTGAGTTCACAGATGCGTACACAAGCCCAAGCGAGGTCGTCGGCCCAAGTTGGTGCCCTGAACTGATCATTGACGATTTGCAAAGGATTTCCTTGTTGTAAAGCTTCTTTGGCCCAAAGGATAAGGTTTGACCTAGAGAGTTGCTCACCTTGGCCGTAAACGATAATGGTGCGAACTATAGAGAAGTTCAGGCCTTCTGTTTGCTGCAGTATTTTCTCCGCTTCTACTTTTGAGCGCGCATACACACTCAAGGGATTGGGCACGTCGGTTTCAACATAAGGGCCGTCTTGGCCATCAAATACAAAATCTGTAGAGAGCAGTTGCAAATGAATTTGGTGCTGTTGGCAATACTTAGCCAACATCAGGACCGCTTGCCGATTGACCAAATCACAGGCCTCGGGCTGCAGCTCGCATTGATCTACGTTGGTCATGGCGGCTGTATGGATCACGTGGGTAGGCTGGTAACTGTCGAGCACTGTTTGGATGTTTTGCTCGTCGGTGATGTCTAGGGTTTGGTATTTATCTGCCGGGCAAACTGAATAGCGATTCGCACCACTCGACGTGGCTAGGAAATCCAATTGCTTGGCCACACATAAATCGATAAGCTTTTGGCCCAAAAGGCCATTGCTTCCGGTAATCAATAATTTCATAAATCCCAGATAGATTGTTTGCGCTTCGCTTGAAACTTAAAATAGTGTTTGTGTTCAAGGATCCAGGCCATAATGAGATAAAGTAAAACAGGAGAACCTAAGCCAATGAAACTAAAATAGATGAACCCTAAACGCACTTTGTTGGTGCGGATGCCTAATCTGCGCGCCCACCATTCGCAGACGCCAAAGGACTGCAACTCAAAAAAGAATATGATTTTTTGTAAAAGGCGTCTCATGGCTCAAAACAAAAGGCGTCTTCCGACGCCTTTCTTTTATAATCTTGGAAGTTGTTTAAACTTGCGGTATTCTGGATCTGCCGGCGGTGCCGTGTTTGGATCAAAAGTGGTGCTGGTGATCTTGGCAGTTGTGCGGCGGTTGATCGTGTGCAGCATTTCGAATTTGGCTTTGTCAGTGGCCTTGAACTGATTGATATAATCTTCAGTGAGCACTACTGTTTTACCGGATTCATCGATCCAAGTTGCAGGCTCTGCCTCTCCGCGGCCTACAGGGCGAATGCGTCGTGGGTCGATGCCACATGTTTCAACGAGGTGCTTGTAAACCGCTTTTGCACGGTTTTCTGAGAGCATTTGGTTGCGTGCGTCGCCACCACGTGCATCTGTGTGCGAGAACAAGTCGATGGTGATGTTCGGGTATTCTTTGAGCATGCTGTCTAAGAACTTAAGGGAATCTAGAGACATACAAGTTGCATCGTTGATAAACACCCATTGGTCAAATACGTAGCGAATTTCTGGCGTGCGGATGATCCCTACAGGCAACAACGGCATCTCGATCAAGAAGCTTTGGCTTTGGTCCATTCCTAGTGTAGAGATTTTGGCGCCTTTTTTATCTTCGTAGAAGCCTTCTTTCTCTGCTTTGAGTGTGTATTCTTTACCTGTTAAGATATAACGTCCTTTTTTGTCTGGACGCTCTTTCCAGATGATTTTACCTTTTGCGTCGGTAACACCTTCCCAGCTCGTGCCGTCGGAAACCGTTACGTAAACTTTTGCACCAGCTAATTTCTTAGACTTTTTACCTGACTCATAGACAGTCACGCGCAAATCAAAAAGGTTTGGAGGTGTAGTGAAGCTCCAGATATCTGGTGCGTATTCTTGGTTGCTAGTCGTTTTGCGCTCAGAGGTAAAGAAACCAGACTTGCCGTCGAAGTCAGACATGGCGTAATCATTACCTTGTGAATTGAAAGGATAGCCCATGTTTTTGACGCCAGTCCATTTGTTTTCACCAGCAACTTGCTCTGCAACAAAGAGGTCAAGACCTCCGATTCCTGGCAAGCCGTCTGATGCAAAATAGAGTTGGCCATTTGGTCCGATAGATGGGAACAGTTCGTTACCAGCTGTATTGAACATTGCGCCCATGTTGTGTGGAACGGAATCCCACATTTTGGTGCGCTTGTCAAAATTGACATACCAGAGGTCGCGGCCACCAAAAGATTTTTCGCCGTTCGGGCTTTGCTTCATGTCTGATGCAAAAATGAGCATTTGGTCGTCTGGAGACAAGCAAGGGTGCCCTACAGAAATGGTATCAGAGATTGTCAAAGAGATTTTGCGCGGATCGTCGAAATCTTCGCCGTTCATGACAGCTGTCCAGATTTCACAGCCTAAATCCATTTTTTCTGCGTTGGGGCAACGCGTAAAGTAGATGTTTTTGCGCTTCGAATCAAAAGTTGCTGATCCTTCGTTTTGCGTGGTATTGACCACACCTTTGGTGTCTAGGGATTTGACGTTCGTTGGATTGCCGTTCACATCGTATTCTGCGATGTAGAGGTCCATGTATTTTTCGCCAGAAATAGGATCGCGTTGTGCGCCAGTGCTTTCGTCGCGGGAAGAGCTAAAAACAATGACTTTACCTTTTTTGTCCATAAAGGTAGGCGCCATATCCATTTGCTTGGTATTGATTTTGACTTCTGGCTTCACGACCAATTTGGAAGTTTCGAACTCATCAAAGTCTTTGTATTTTTCACAAGCCATGATGGCGTCGTCTACTTCTTTGGTGCGAGACTTAGGCGCAATGCGCTTGTATTCGCGGTAGCTTTTGATGGCGTTGTCAAAGTCTTTCATCATGCGCTGCATGTCGCCTTTGTAGTAATATATTTCTGGAACAACATCGAAATACTTGAGTTCGATACAGGTACCATACCAATCATTTGCCTTATCAAAGATTTCGAGTGCGCGGTAAGATTCAGCGATTTTGAAGGCCATGTCGCCTTTTTGACGCAAAGAACCGCGAGCACCTAACTTTTTGTAGGCGTCTTGACAGACGTTAATGGCTTCAAAGTAATTGCCAGAGATGAAGACTTCGTTGGCTTCGCGCACGAATTTTGGATCGGGAGCGTTTTGTGAAAAGCTTACCGATGCAGTGAAGAGCGTTAAAATAGCGGCAATGAATAGTTGTTTCATAAAGCGTAGTTTTAGCTTGGTTAAGAACCAAGGAAAGCAAAAATAGAGAAATTTTATTTAAAATCCGAACAATAGGTTCTCCAGCGTTCCAATAAGCGCTGAAAACCCTCAGGTAGCTCAGAATCAAACTCTAAATACTCTTTGGTGCTCGGCTGAATAAAACCGAGCGTTTTGGCGTGTAGCGCCTGTCCGGGGAGCAGGGCAAAGTTATTGACCATAAACTTTTCATAGGCAGACGATTTAGTGCCTTTCAAGATGCGATCGCCGCCGTATTCCAAATCGTTAAACAATGGATGCCCAATCGATTGCATGTGCGCGCGAATTTGGTGAGTTCTACCTGTTTCGAGCTTGCATTCGATGAGCGTAACATAACCAAAACGCTCCAAAACTTTGTAATGTGTAATGGCCGGTTTGCCGTATGCGCCATCCGGAAAAACAGTCATGACCTTGCGGTTTTTGAGCGACCTGCCGATGTGTCCTTCTATGGTGCCGTCTTCTGTTATATCGCCCCACGCCAAAGCGTAATAACGCCGTTGTGTAGTGCGGTCATAAAATTGCTTGGCCAAGTCATTGAGGGCATTCTCGGTTTTGGCCACGACGAGCAATCCGGTAGTGTGTTTGTCTATGCGGTGAACTAAGCCCGGCCTGCCAAAATAGTCTTTAGGACGCGTAGGCAAATGCTCAAAATGAAAAACCAGTGCATTGACGAGTGTACCCGAATAATTACCGTAGCCCGGATGCACGACCATATTAGCTGCTTTGTTCACAACCAATAAATCGTCGTCTTCGTAGGCCACATCTATTGGAATATCTTGGGCAATGAGTTCAATTTCTCGGACTGGGTAAGGCAGAACAATGGCGATTTCGTCGCCCGGTTTGACGCGGTAATTTTGCTTTACCGGCTGACCATTGACATGGATATTGCCATTCTTGGCGGCTACCTGAATTTTATTTCGGGAGGTATCTGCCATTCGGTCCAACAAAAATTTGTCGATCCGAACAACTTCCTGACCCGGATCTGCTTTGAAACGGTAATGTTCAAAGAGGTCTGCTTCCTCTACTTCAATCTCTAAATTTTCGCTCATTATTTGTTGATGATCAGCTTTAAGGTGCCCAAAGTTGATTCGGGGCAACGCAAGAAATAAACGCCATTTGGCAACATGCTGATATCAAACGTACGGTCTGTCTGAGATGCTTGGATTTTACCCATGGCATCGAGCAAAATAATTTGTTTGCCTTGATATGCAACTGGCAAGTCCACATGGACTTCATTTTGACCTGGGTTTGGAAAAACGGTCCAGGTGGCCGGCGCAATTGTTTCATTTGAAAAACCTAAACTCGCATCGAGTGCTGTGGAGAAGATGGGGTGCAGCATAGCAGCACCTTGGTAAGGAGAGGTATACCAATTGAAACCGCCGTCGACACTGTATTGAATTTTATCCGACTGATCAATATTTCTATCCAAGCCTAAATTCAGGCGCTCCGCATCGAGTTGACGCCAGCCGATAAAGAAAGACGATGCCACACTCACTTTTTGTGTATCGCTAAAGTAATAAGGCACAAAAATGCCGCGCTCGTCGCCGTAAAGTGGGGTTCTAGGGAAAAAGACGTCGTCTTCGTAGAGCAGGGTACCCGGATGGCCGTTTTCATTGCTCCAAACACTGATCAAGAACAATTTGCTCGAGACATCAATGACAGAGGGCACAAAATGAAACGAGACCCCGATCAAAGAATCAGCCTCGTAGGCATCGAACTGAACTGCCAAGCGCGATTGCGCACCTGTTGGGCCAAAAGCAGCCTCTGCACTACCGTCGTCGTAGCTATAAAAATTGAAAAACGGCTGATAAAAGCTGGTGGTGTCGTTGAGTGCTAGATTGGGGAACTGGACATTGAGTGTGCCACTAACGCGAAAAGCTTGTTCGTTTCCACCGGCACTCGTTGGGAAAGAACCTGAGGCACTGATGTTGTGCGTAGATGCGTAGGTTGTGCTGGGTTCATAATTCAAATCGCCGTTGGATAACTGACTACCTGCAAGCGAAAATTGACCTAATTGATTGCCTGCTTGATCAATGGTAAATTGAGCAGGGAATTGGTTGTTTTCTGGAGTAGAACTACCGTTGTGCAGCACCACAGGAAAATCATTTCTGAATGGCTTAGGCGTGTTTTTGTAATGGTCCCAAGGAACAGCTGTGTAATCTTGCAACAATGTGTTCATAGGATATACCCATGCAAAATCTTTGAATAGCGTATCGGCCAAATTGGATTGCGTGCGCAAGTGAACGTAATCGATGTGGAAATGGTCTAAGGCGCCAGAAAGCGCGCCGTAATTGCTGAAACGAAACTGAAATCCGCGTTTGAAATACTTGGCGTCTTTTACGGGTATGTGCACCACTTTAAACGGCGCGGTGGTATCGCCGGCGGTTGCCCAAACATGAAACCACTGACCGAGGTCTTTGGCATAAAACTCTAGGCGCAAAGAATCGGTGGCTTCTGGCACATCGCCAAGGCCTTCGGGCTGTACTAAAAAGGAAAAGTAGAGCGAATCGGCAGCGGTATACGCACTCAGGTCTAGGGGTTTTGAATGCAGGTAATCAGCCGTATTGGTAAAAGTTGTGCCGATCGCATAAGGGAACCCACTGGCGTCTAGGCCATCAAAAGTTACAACCCCGAGCGAGCGCGGATTCACCGCAAAACGGTTGTTCCGGTAAGCGTGTGCATCTAGCCAAAGTGCATTCGGGTCATTGAGTGTAGCAAAGAAAATGCGAGCAGAATCTTGTACAAAACTTGGATTTTGCACCCAAACGGTATCAGGGGTATCTACCACGCCAATCGTATCGTAGATATAGTATGGCGGGTAAAGACTGAGCGTCTGATAACTCAAAGGGAATGCAGAAAAATCGGCCACTTTTACAGCCGTTGTGGCAAATATAGAATCGGTAAAAGTGCTCGTGGTTTGGTCAAAAGTGCGGCGAAAGGTGGCTTGGTCGGTGAAGCTTTGAGCCGCTGTAAATGGCACGAGTGTATTTGGGTCGAGAAGTTGAAAGTAGAGTGTAGAAGTTACACCTGGATCATTGAACTGCGCGTTGTATTGTTGGAATTTATCTGTAGAAAACTCATCAAAAAACGGAAGATTGAGTGTATCTGAGGTGTAATAAAAGGTGCTGTCAATGGTATTGAGCGTACTTTTCAATTGACCTTTGGAAGTTCCTAGCTCAAAATTGCGGTAAATTGGACCCATTTCGAATCCTTGAGACCACAATGCGGAGATGGAAAGACTAGCAAAAAAAGTAAAAATAAAGCGCGTCATATGCTATTAAGGATTTTGTCCGTCCCCTCCTTTTTCCATCGAGAGGATAAATTGTGTGGATTTAAAAACGGTCGTTGCTTCAATATATTCTGGAGACTGCGAAAAAATTCGAGCAGCAGCAGAATCTTGAGCCGTTAAACAATCCGGACAAATGAATGAATAACTACTCACACCTAAAGTGTCAAAAATATACTTGGCCTCCGACATCGTGAGGCCCAATAAATTTGGCAAAGCAATTGGCTCTCCTTCGTCGTTTTGCCCTACAATGAGCGTAACCACGGCACCAATTGGCAAGCGCTCGCCTTCTTTGATGCGACGACCTTTGTAACGCTGATCGAGGACCGAACCGTTGGCCTCTGCAGTAGGTTG
>JACCDG011780166.1_pt1 | contig 21044 bp, 20 predicted proteins | sample 7442471 | NCBI WGS metagenome assembly JACCDG01 (sample SAMN15323444, study PRJNA562643) | freshwater metagenome | isolation source: river surface water | place: USA:Blue River Watershed | collected 2017-08-17 | reverse complement strand
CCCGGCGCGCTTGCGCGCCGGGCTTTTTCTATATCCGCGGCCTATTCGAATTCCGCCATTTCCGCCGCCTGTAAATCCGCCTCTATTGAATCGAGCTCGTCACTCGTTGAAAAACTTCCTGTTGCTTCAAGCTCTGCAGCAGACTCTTCTTCTGCTGTCATAACAGGAGAAACATCTTCAGCTGCCTGTTCGTTCACTGCAGGATCTTGTGTACGATCTTTCGACATAAGGAGAAGTCCAGCTACGATAACGAGTGCAATAACTACAATCGCTGTCATAAGTCCGCCACTTTTCTGTGCACCTCCATTCATGCCACTTCCCATTGCTGGTCCGAGATTTGATGTGTTGTCCATATAGTGTGTACTCTTACTACTTATTAGTTGCTACTTTCTACCGTCTTCGTTTCTGGTCGAAGATCGCGAAGTATTTTAATGAGCTCTCTCATTGATTCATGTACTTTTTTCAGCGCAGCCTTCGCTTCTTCTTTTGCTGCTGAAATCTTTGTTTTCATTTCTTCATCAACAGTACCAGCCGCATGAGCTTCAGTCGAAAGTGTCTTGAGCGCTTCGAGTTTTACCTTTGCATCAGCAATATTCGCTTTCACCACTTCATTCTGTGTTTCTGCTTTTGAAACATCAACACCTTCATCTTCCATCTTTTGGATGCGTGCATCCAAGCGTTCTGAAAGTTTCTCTATCTGAAACATACCGATGTACGCACGTTTTGCGAGCATCTTCCACACAAGGTGTTTGCTATCTTGTTCGCTCACACGTTCACGAATCTCTTTAACTTTTTCCATGCGATCTTCCCGTCGCTCTTGAATTCCTCCACGAAGATCAGCACGCTTTTCTTGAGTTCGGCGTACTCCGGCAGAATCTTTCATTTCTACCGTCACCGAAGGTTCTACTTCATCTTCATGCGCTTTTGTAATAGCTGGAGCAAGCACCAGCGCACACATAAGCGCTATTGTTGTATAAATACGCATATAGTTTTTTAAGAATTATCTTCTAAGCCCCCTCTGGGGTACATACCAGTATACCACTTCACAAATAGCCACACCCTCTCGCATGGGGAAGTAAAAAACCGCGTCAGCGGTTTTTTACTTCCCAAACGGATTCTTCGCACCTCGTACCTCAAAGTGAAGATGTGGCCCGGTCGAGTTGCCGGTAGATCCAAGAAGACCCACAGTCTCACCTTGCGCCACCTGCTGGCCCACAGAAACATTCACCTGGCTCATGTGTGCGTAAATAGTCTGTGTACCATTTGAGTGTGCAACAACCACAAACTTTCCATATCCCCAGTTGTATCCCGATGATTTTGAAATAATGACTCGTCCTGCCGCTGAAGCCTTAATAGGAGAACCGATCTTTCCGCCGATATCAACAGCCGTTCGGCCGTGGATTCCTTGAGTAAGCGGACCATTTGTTGGGCGAATGTAGTAACCAGGAAGAGAAGGACCAGAAACACGAGCAAGGAGGGTTCCAACAGTACCTGTTTTTATCTTACTGATTATCGAAGAAGAAGAGCTTGTACCCTTTGCCACACTGGCAGATGAACCCATTTTCCCATTTGGCACAACAATAGTGTCCCCAACAGAAAGCTTGGAATCCTTCTCAAGACCATTCCATTTACCTATTTCAGAGATGTCGGCGCCGTATTCACGAGCAATCTTGCTGAGAGTGTCTCCCGAACGGACAGTGTGAATAATTCCAGAAACAGGGGGGATATCGAGTGTTTCACCCACCTTGAGACTATTGGACTTGGCAGGAAGGTTGTTGGCCCAGCGGATAGTATCGGCCGAGATATCAAACATTTCCGCAAGACTGCTGACGGTATCGCCCTTTTGAACGACATAAAAGGAAATATCAGCAGCTTCGATATTTTCATGAAAAAGAGAGTCGGCTTCTGTGCCAAGAGGTCCTGCTTTTGCCACAAGAGCGTCATCTAAGACAGAAAGCGCGATTTCACGAGGAGCAGAGGCGGAAAGGGATGTTTCTGAAGGAGAAAGAAGCTGTACTGTCTGGGAATTGCTACCATCAAAACTGATCGGCTCTTCAGCAGCCTCGGCAGCAACGCCAAAAACGTCGAAAAGGCCAGCTTGAGCGACTTTGTAAAAACCAAGGGAAAGAATAAGGATAACCACCAGCAAAGACACTCGTGTGGCTGGAGCGTTAAAAATCAAGGCTTTTTTAGCTTTCTGAGGCTCGAGGACTGAGGAAGTGCTCACAGAAGGCTTTGTATTGTGGGGTAAAATAAGCCGCGTTAGGACAGAACAAGGAAGTGCTCCCATAGGGAGCGCCAGAGTCGACTCAAAAATGAATTGAAAACTAAGGCTATTTCCGCATTCTGCGATGTTTACAACCGGTCGGATTCCGAGAAAACCTTATAAAATAAAGCTTTTTCGACAGAGGGCATTTCAGGAAAAGGTCGTGTACATGAGGGTACTTCAAACCTGTAAGGGTAAGGGTAGCGTGTATGGAGGAGGGAGTCAATGGGGTTATCAACAGTCGATAAAATTGACTATTAAGTACTTTTAATGCATAATTTTTATATGCCTTCACCGGAAAAGCACGCTAATAACTGGAATTCGAACGAATACCCCGAAGCTGTCACCGAAATCGTACGACTATCCAACCTCAACCCAGTCCATGAAAGATTCGTAGATGCCGCCCTCAAAAAAATGCTCACCGGTGATAAAGAAGGAGCTACTTCACTTTTAAAAAGAAAACTTGATAGTGATAACCTCTCCGAGAAATTGGAGGAGGTTATTGAATACATAGAAACAGCACTAGAACTTGCGAAGGACGATCCTTCTTCCATACAACCAAGAACAAAGCCTGAACCTCAGCAAATAGCGCCAATCGAAGAGGTGACTGTTCCAGAACAACCAGAAGAAGAAATCCTGCCCGATGATAAAGAAAAAACAACCGATACCGAAACGACTGTCACCATCAAAAACGCAAAGAAAAGTAAAGAAGCGACTCCGAAAGTAAAGAAGGGGAAACGGTCTTCAAAAAACACCGAGGCAAGTGCTACAATAGACGACATGAAAAACTCTTCAGAGGGAGCTGTTCCTTCGGAAAAAAAGAAACAGACTGATAATGAATCTGCAGAGCTAGAAAAATTTGCTGATGAAGCCGAGGATGCATTTAATGAAAATATTTCTGAAGCGCTTAAACAACACAAGATAGGGCGAACCCAAAAAGACGAAGAAGATACACTAAAGTTCCTCGAGAGTCCAACAACCGGACTTATCGAGGAACTAGAAGCAACCCTTAAAAACGACTTTCCTAATATCAAAAAGTTCTCTGAGAAGAAAATCACCGATATCCTTGCGGAAGATACAACACTAACCAAAGAACAGCGTTCCCTTCTTGGTATGCTTCGTCACTTCAAAAACCACGCAAATGAACTTGAAAAGATGAAGTCGGAGTTGAAAAAAAATAACCCTAACCTTCTTGAGACAATACTGGAAAAAGGGCAGACTGTTTCCTGGGAAGGGGAGCAGTGTGTTGTTGAACTTGTAAAAGGCAATGTTGTTGTTCTTAACGATGAGAACGGTGAAAAAGTGTACGTGGAAAAAATCGAGCTCCTCGATGAAATGCGCCAGATCGCAGAAGCAAGGGAAAAAGAAATCGAAGAGGCTACAGAAAAAGAAGAAAGTCTCGAGGAAATAAAAGCCCGGATTGCGGCAATCGATAAAGAACTAGAAAAAATAGAGTCACAGAAGACGAAAATTATTCAAAATGTTCGTGCTCGTATTGAGAAAGAAAAAACAACAAAAGAAAAAGCTGAGCAAGAAAAGGAGGAACGAGCCCTCTCCACCGGTGAAGGAGAAGAAACCCCCACAGATGGACTGAGAAACAAAGCCTCCGAACGCGCGCCCTCAGTCGCGATCGGAGAATCTGATGCTTTTTGGACTACAGTCTCTAACCCGCAAGGTATGGAAATCTATCTGAAAGAATTTGTTGGGAACGCTGGCTATATACCCAAGGACGATACTGTCCTGGGCTTATTCGATAGTTTTTTTGATCACAGAAATAATGCTCAAGATATCCAAGACCGCATATACAAACAACTAGCTCAAGAACGAGAGGGTGAAACGCAAGCGGAACGCATAAAGAAATTTGATAACAGACTTAAAGAGCTGAAGATGGAAATGGAAGCAGACCTCAGAGAGAAGCTTTCAAAGCTGCCTGGCGCTGAAAAGCAGATACCGTTGACGGAGTAGTATAAAATTTGTATAATATTTTTAGAAGAAATTTTCCGCGACTCAATTATAAATAGCTTTGTATACTACATATATGGCAGGCGAAAACCCACCACAAGGACCAGGTACCAATTCAAACAAACCAACGGAAAAAGAACTCGAAGCAATGAAACCGAGGGAAAAAAAGGACTTTGAAGAGAAAAACAAAAGAGAGGATGCTCTACGCAAAGAACGTGAGGTGGAAGAAGAAAAGAAACGCAAAGCTGAACGAGATCAGCAAGAGTTTAATTCGCTTACCCCGGAAGGTAAAGAAATATATAAACGCCTTACTGAAAAAGAAAAAGAACTCGATCGTGAACAAAAGAAGGGTGTTAAAAGTGCTGTTCTTGAAGAAGAAAAGAAACGCAAGGAGGAAGTAATCAAAAAGTATACAGAGATACAATCACAAATCGAAGGTCTCACCGGGTGGGAATCAAACGATACCTTAAAGCGTATTCGTCTCCTTACTCTAGATAATATCAAAATACTACTAGAACTCCTGAAAGACAACACAAAGAAAGGTCGTCTGTTTGAAGAAGCAAAATGGGAATACGTAATAGACCAACAAATAAAGCTCTACAAAAGAGAATCTGAAAAAACGACCACCGAAACTCCTCCTCCACCCGCTCCTACAGCAACCATCACTCCCGCAGAAAAGAAAATAGTAGATGAAAAGTTTAAAAACAGCGGATTTACTGCTGCGAATATCGAAGGTATCGAAACGCTTTCATATGGGGAACGGCTTCTTATGCTTGAGATGCTTCAAAACGAAGCACTCAGAGACGTGAAGGAAGGTGCTCTTAAAAAGTATGAGGAAAAAAACAGTAAAAAAATACGTTTAATAGGAGGGGTTCGTCGCTCTATTCGCCGAACATTCAAGAACTACAACATAGCCAAGGAAGAAAAGAATAGGCGCAAAGAACTGTTCGAAACCAACGGAACGACAGTCGAATCACTCTTGGGAGCTGATCAAATCAAAGGCATAAAAACACAAATAGAAGCACTCCGCAGTGCCGGCATTGGTATTCATGGCACACCTGAAGGCAGCTATGGTATTGATTTCGTAAAATCGCCTGAGGGAGGAGCACACGCCGAGGCATACAAGGCTTTCAATGAAGCAGCGACAAAACTTACAAAAATTCCTGACGAGTGGGGAGCAGAGTACGCGACAGACAAGCAGAAAGCTCATTACAAAGCTGCATATGCTGAATACACCAATGCACGAACAGCTATGGCTGCAGCGATCGAGAGCGAATCATCAAAAGAACAAGCGGTTATCGACACAGCAACAGCCGACGCTTACACAAAACTTGTCCGATTCAACATTGCAAATCCTGATGCAATGAAGGAACTTGAAGCGATAAGTAAAACGAACGCGTTTGCAAAAGCTATCAAAACCACAGTAAGTGAGCGTGGAGTATATTTTGCACTTGGTGCTGGAATGCGAACTCTTTTTAAGGCAAGTGGGCTTGGAATAGTGGCTGCACCAGTAGTAGGCGCCTTGTCTGGGGCGGCTTTCGCACGTAAACGCGAACTCGAAGCAAAACGCCAGCGTGACATCGCGATGCGCGGCAAAGGTGGAATAAACACCAAAGATAGAAATGAGCGGTTTGGTATCGAGACTTTAAAACAGAAAATTGAAAAAGAGCCAAATGATGCAAAACGCAAAGAGCTCGAAGATGACCTCAAGAAACGCATTGATGCTAAAAAAATAGAAGATGATAGAGAAAAAGCATTCGTATCGGCTGAGAATCTTGCGAAACGCCTTGAACATCTACAAGGAAAAATACAAAATGTAGACCTAACAGACGCCGCAACACGTGCGAAGTATTTGGCTGATTTGAAAAATCGTATTGACTACACCAAATCAAAACTTGATGAAGGACATGTCTCTCTTGGAGAAGTTAGTAGTAGGGCAGGCAACCAAGTTGCCTTGATAGTAGCGCTTACACAAGCAGAGGCACTGTACGCCACAGCCAACAATAAAGAGTTTAGTGAAGCGCTTGCTGAATATTATGCTAACGAAAAGCAGCACCGCCCAACAGCGCTTACTCTTCGAGTATCTTCTCTCAACAAAAAGCTACAGCAGGCTGGTTTGTCTGATGTACAAAAAAGTGTACTAGAAAAAGAAATCGCAGAAATTGAAAAAAACATCAGTATCGAGGCGGGGGAAAAAAGAAAACTGAAAGAAGGAAAACCTGAAGATGTAAAAAACAAGCTTCGATCATACATGGAAATGCAAGCAAAAAGGACAGAGCTTGTTCGTAGGGCGGACCGTGAGACAAAAATGCTTGTGGGCGCAGCCACTGGTGCTGTTGCTGCTATCGCCGGCCGATATGCAGCTGAATATCTTATGGAATTGTGGCAAGGTGATGATATTATTTCCAGAGGCGGTGGTAGCACCAACCCTATCGAAAATCCTGGGGTTGTCGACAATACACCAGGCGTCACTGAATACACGGAAGCAAAAGTTGGCGTTAGCTCACGTGGTTCGATCCAAACATTCGTTGATCTTAAAAAAGAACTCGCGCTTCGCTATCCTGCGGGTTCAGACATGCCGCCAGCAGTACGTCATATCCTCAACACTGACGCGACAACACTTTCAAAAGAAGTTGGGTACTTCCGCCCAACTGATTCATCTGGGCTAGAAAGTCACATGGCGCATGCTGGTGATGAATACAGAATCAACAAACAAGGAGATCTCGTATTCTTCGACAAAAGCTCAGGCACAGAAAGAATCATTATCGACTCGAATAACGGAGCGGCTGAAGCACGTTTCCATTCTGATGCTGAAATGTTCGACTCTGATGGAAATCGCAGACCTTCAGGAGTGAAAACCAATGAAGGTGGTGCGCGAGTGGAAAGAAGCGGTGCAGCACCCGATGAACCTATTGGGGGAAGGGAGGACACGATACCTGACCAACCGATCGGCGATGGAAAAGCGCTCCGTCAACCAAACGGAAAAGGCCTTGATCCAAATACGCTTTTTGAAAAAGACTGGGGAGCTGATGCGAACCATGATGGGAAAATCGATTCAGTAGAAAGACAGCGCTATGACTATCCGATAAACATGGCTGATCCGAAAGACTATGGAACAGCACCGAAAATAGCAACACCAGGTGTTGAACAATTCACTCCATCACAAGCAGACGTTCGTTCATACCAAAGCCGAATGGGTAACTACATCGACAACCTTCCAGCCGAAGAACGCCAGCGCGTACTCGACATGGATGCTCGTCAGTGGGGAGAATACCAGCGAAGTATGAATCGCACGTGGGGCGGTCGCGCATGGCGTAACGCAACATGGGGAATGGGTAAATTCTTCAAGTGGCTCTTCGCTCCAACAGGCCAAGGAGGATACTACGGAGGTGGCGTAGGACCCAACTCTCCGATCTACCAAAACGGAACCGGTCCTGGTGTAAACCAGACCGTCGGTCAGTGGCTTAAGAAAAAATAACAGAAGCATGAAAAAACACCCTTCGGGTGTTTTTTCATGCTTAAAACTGATCTTTTATTTCTCCTTTGTATCTAATCACAATATGTCTTCCTTTTCCTTCGCCAACAGATTCTGTTTCAAGATCACTCATCTTGGAAACATATTCGTGGACAATGCGGCGGTCGTACGGAGACATGGGCTCGACATCGATGCTTGATTTGAAATATCGTGCGCGCTCAGCCATCATGTGCGCCAAGTTGCGGAGGCCTTCAATACGTTTCTTTTCTTGGCCATAAATGTCGATAATGAGAGATGTTTCAGGAAGTTTTTCTTCACCAAATTCTTTTTCAAGAACCTTACGCATGATCATGTTGAGTGCGTGCATGCCTTCGCCACCGCGGTAGGTGAGGTCGCGACCATGTGCTGACTGGATGGAACAAAAAAGAATATTAAGAGTCTCATCATATTCAAAACGACACTCGGTAGCGATACCAGACTGTACCAAAAACGTTTCTGCGATTGTTTTGAGTCGGTCGGTATTCATAACAGATTATGAGACAACAACGATCGGGTCGTCTTTGCGGTGCTTGATCGTGCGTTCTTGAATGATGGTGACAATATTGCTGGTGATCCAGTAGATAGCGACAGCGGCCGAAAGTTTTATCGAAACAACAGCGATGATAACGGGAAGCACGAAACGCATCTGGTTTTGCATATTGCGAGCAACAGCTTCTTGCATGTTCTTTGGTTCACCGTCTTGCTTCTTCTGGCGAGTTGGTGAGAGATGAAGCTGGAAGAATTGTGAGATACCTGCAGCGACAGCGAAGTACACGCTTGGCTTGGTGATATCGACACCAAGAAGTGTTGTTCTCATGGTTTCAGGCATATGCACGAATGAGTAGAGAAGATCTGGTGAACCGAATCCTTTGTAGAACACATAGTAGAGCGCAATGATGATAGGGAACTGGATGAGGATCACAAGACAGCTTGAAAATGGATTGACGCCATTTTTCTTGTAGAGCTCGAATGTTTTCTTGGCTTGTTCTTCTTTTGCGGGGTAGAGCGTCTTTATTTTTGAAAGCTCAGGCTCGAGGGCTTTCATTTTCATCTGACTGAGCACTGCCTTTCGTGAGAGTGGCCAGAGGAGAATCTTCACAAGCACCGTCAAAATAATGACAGCGAGCGCCAAATTGCCGAAGGCGATAGAGGCGATGATCAATATGAGGATGTTGTAGAGAGGCTGGTAAAAAATCTTTGTCCAAAGCGTTTGCATAGGGGCATTGTAGCCTTATTTTGTGTTATTTCAAAACGACCCCACAAAGAAACACACATTTCATAGGTTTTGACTCGGACCCGCAGCGCCGAATAGGCGCGTAAGGGCGCTTGCGTTTCAAAACCTATGAAATGTGTGTTTCTTTGTGGGAATCTCAGAACCCCGGACATGTGCAAAAAAAAGATCTATTGAAGTCTAAAGACGGTCAATAGATCTTTTTTTTGCACATGTCCGGGGTTCTTGTCACCTCTAGGGTAAATCCACCCCCGGCTCTACTCCCGGCCTACACCGTGAAAGACGCTTTAGACCACGCCGAATGCCCTTAAAAACCCCATATTTTTCAATGGATTGCTTCATATATTCGGAGCAGGTGGGGTAGAAGCGGCAAATAGGGCGGCGGATAAGGCCCAGTGTGCGCGGAAGGCCGGTATCAAGCGAAAAAACCTTCTGGTAGATGGTGATAAGGAGTGTAAAAAGCCATTTCATCCTTATTTTATAAGCTTAAAAAAGTGGGTAAGTGCCTCCAAAAGCTCGTTTGGAGGTAGTTTTTCGCTTCCTTTCTTTAAAAAAATGATATAGGTGGTGCTCTTTTTGAAAAAACCCTTACTTTGCAAGGCAAAATTGTAAACCAGCCGGCGAAGCTCGTTCCTTTTTACCGCTCCTTTAGCCACCGCTTTTGGCACCACAGCAGCCACCTTGAAGCTTTCGTCCTTTGTTTTCAAGGTTCGGACAGAAAAAAGCGGATGGAACACCGTTTTTCCTGAAGCCAAGGCCTCATTGAAACGTTTTGTATCCACCCGCTCTTTTTTGGGAAGCATGGTCTTTTATGCCGAAAGCTTTGCGCGACCTTTCTGACGGCGACGCACAAGAATTTTCGAGCCAGTTGCAGACTTAGAACGAACACGGAAACCGTGCGTCTTTGCGCGCTTCTTTTTCTTTGGCTGGTATGTTGTTGACATATAGGGACACTATACTTGAAATCTCTATAAAATCAAGCTGTTCTCCCCCGAAATGTGGCAATGCAATTTCCCAGGGCTTTGACTCGGACCCGCAGCGCCGCAGGGCGCGTGAGGGCGCTTGCGTTTCAAAGCCCTGGGAAATTGCATTGCCACATTTCGGGGGAGACTGCGACCTCAAAGTTATCAACACGCAATCCACATGTTTATAAACGGTGCGTCTACTTCTCCTTTTCCAATTGCAGTCTATAATAGACCCACGTATGACAACCATGTACAATCTCGACGACCTCTGGGGAAAATGTTTACTCGATATCGAACGAGAGGTTTCGAAGCCCAACTTCAGTACGTGGTTCAAAAACACCTCTATCGTACGCGAAGACGCCGGCACCATCCTCGTTGGCGTACCCAACGAATTCGTCCGCGACTGGCTTTCACACAAATATCACAAAATGATTGTGAAGGTCATCATGAATTACGCCGACACGATCCGCGGCGTCGAATACGTCATTTCAAAAAATGAACCCAAAGCCCACAGTGGGGGAGCAGAGCGCCAGAATGTCATGCTCATCAACCGCGAGCTTCCACTCCAAGATCTCTATATAAACAAAGACGACAACCTCAACCCCCGCTACGCCTTCGACACCTTTATTGTCGGCCCCTTCAACGAACTCGCGTACGCCGCAGCAAAAGCCATTATTGAAAAACCAGGCACATCGTACAACCCCTTCTTCGTCTACGGTTCAACAGGACTTGGAAAAACACACCTCATCCAGTCGATAGGAAACGCCATTAAAACAAAATACCCTGAAAAGAAAGTGTTCTACATTACCCTCGAACGCTTCGCGACCGACCTCGTACAAGCATTCCAGAACAACAAAGCCAACTCTTTCAAGGATAAATACCGCAAGTACGACGTGCTCGTGATCGACGACGTCCAATTCGTCGGAAAGATGGAAAAGACACAGGAAGAGCTCTTCCACACATTCAACTCTATGTTTGAAAACAACAAGCAAATTGTTTTTTCTTCTGATAAACACCCCAACTTTATCCCTGGTCTTGAAGATCGTCTTCGCTCACGATTCTCACAAGGAATGATCGTTGATATTATCGAGCCAGATCTTGAATCTCGCATCGCCATCCTTCGTGCCAAAGCAAAAGAAAGTGGCTACATTATTCCCGACGAAGTGTTGGAATATATAGCTGAAATGGTATCTGGAAACATCCGTGAACTTGAGGGAAGTCTCAATTCCATTGTCTGCCAATCACAAATACGAAACCGACCACTCACTGTGGTTGAAGTCAAAAACCTCCTTAAAAACACCATAAAACCTAAAAAGAGTGTGTCTGCCGAAGAAGTTGTCCGTGTTGTTGCTGAATTTTATTCAGTAGACAAAAATACCATCTACGACAAAACACGCCGAAAGGAGATAGTTCGCGCTCGTCAGCTCATCATGTATATCCTCCGTGAAGAATTCAACATCTCATACCCACTTATCGGCCAAAAACTAGGAGGAAAAGACCACACAACCGTTATTCACTCATACGAGAAGATTAAAAATGACCTTAAAACAGATATGCAGCTTGTTCAAGAACTTGAGCAATTAAAAATTATGTTCAAATAGTGGGGATATGTCTGTGTATAAAGAGAGAACAACACTGTGGGTATCAGAGGAAAAAATATCTCGGTTTGTGGAAAGAAAAATACTCTTTTTAAAAAACAAGAAATTCAACAAAGATATTAACAGAGTTGTTTTATAAAAAAGAAAAAAGAACGATACAGAGTAAGCTATAAAAGTTTTCCACTTATCCACACCACTAATAGTAATAATAGATTTATATAAGGAGTATTTGTATGAAATGTGAAACAAGCGTCGAAGAAATACGAAAAGCAATCAATGATGCAGAAAGGTGTACAGGAAAAAACCTCGCCCTTCCTGTTCTCTCTCACATTCTTATTACCGCATACGGAGATGAAATAAAACTCAGAGCCACAAACGTAAGTGTTGGTATCGAGATTTCAGTTCCCGCAACGGTAACAAAAGAAGGAATAACACTTATTCGAGGTGATATTGCAAACTCATTCCTTTCTGGATGTCCACAAAACCAAAAAGTCACCTTTGAACTCAAAGACGATCTTCTTTTGGTAAGTACAAAAACAAACAGAATTTCATTAAAAACATTTTCTCATGAAGACTTTCCCACATTACCCACAGTGCAAGGAGGATCACTCATAACACTTCCTGCTGAAGTTTTGGTGGATGGTATCAAGTCGGTGGTGTTTAGTGCCGCTGTGAGCGATATTAAACCAGAGATAGGAAGTGTGTATTTATATAGCGACGACGATAGACTTATTTTTGTAGCAACAGACTCATTTCGTCTTGCTGAAAAGAAAATTGCTCAAAAGAAACCAGTAACCATAAAGCCGTGTTTGATTCCATCAAAAAATGCTTTAGAGATCCTCAGACTTCTTGAAGGGGTAAGTGGAAATGTAACAGTAACGTTTTCAGATACACAGTGTGCGGTTTCATATAACGGAACCTATCTCACTAGTCGACTTACTTCAGGAACATTTCCCGACTACAGCCAGATTATCCCTAAAAATCCAGCAACAGAAGTTATTCTTCTCCGACAAGATCTTCTTTCAGCACTGAAACTCTCTAGTGTTTTCTCTGATAAATTCAACCAAGTTACAGTTAGTGTAGATTCCAAGAGTGGAGTCACTCTCTACGCAAAAAACACTGATGTGGGTGAACAAACAAGTACTCTTCCTGCTGCGGTAACTGGTGAATCAGTTTCAGTAAACATAAACCAGCGATACCTTCTTGATTCCTTTCAAGCAATAAAAGACGACAGTGTGGTGCTTCAGCTCAATGGAAACAAACCAGTGATTATCCGCGGTGTTCACGACGCTTCGTTTTTGTATCTTGTGATGCCAATGAATCGATAATATGGAGCATCTTGGAATACAAAAACTTCTCGAACGGTTCTCCAAGAAATTCAAAGATGTATTATTTGTTCGTGAAGAAATAGCAACAGTGCTTTCTTCTTTTTCACCAAAACCTATTTCAGTAAAAGAGATTTCATACAAAGAAAAAGTAATCGTTTTAAATGTTTCCCCGCTTCTTCGAACAAGTCTTCTTCTTAAAAAAGAAGCCATCAAAAAATCCCTCGAGGAACGAGGGATTTTAGTGACCGATATTCGTTAATCGGAAAGAGAGAAGCGAGCCGTGTCTTGTCCGCGATTGTAGATAGTGTCGTACACAACGGCGCGAATTTCATTCATGTCACTCACTGATGAAATATTTTCAGGAATGAATGTAAATGTTTTTGAACTTCCGTTTGTTGATCCAATAAATGAATCGTTTAGGAAGTAGTCGGTGCGAAGCATGGGGTAATTGGACGAGACACTTATTTTTACTTCCACAGTGTCAGTATTTTTATAATCGCCGTTGTTTGGGGTTTCAATACGCACTTGAGGGATATTTTCGGGAACGTGAACATTGTCATACTCTGTTGGTTTTGGGCCGGTAGGAGCATCTCCTGATCCTCCAAGCTTGTTCTGAACAGCGATTTCCCAATGAGAAAACTGAGGATCGTTGTAAGGGTTTTCTGGAGCTGGTCCCCGCGGATCATTTTTATCGAGCCAATAAAGGATGTCGTGGACTCCACCTTCCACTATTTCTTTTCGTGTTTCAGGTGGAGTGAGTTCTGTAGCAAGAAGACCAGAAACGGTGTCTATGGTGTATGTCGTTCCACCCTGCCACTTTCCACGAAGAACAGGTTTGAGGTCTTCTGGTTCAGGTTGTGGTTTTTCAAATTCTTCATTTCCAAATTTCGGCAGAACCTCCATCATAAATTTTCTCCAAATAGGTCCTGATGTTGAGACTGATGACGTTGGGTTCATTTCAGAGTTATCGTTATTTCCTACCCAGACACCGACCACAATAGAAGGTGTGTATCCTATGATCCATCCATCTCGGTAGTCGTTACTGGTACCTGTTTTTGCGGCGACCTGGTAGTTTGCGAATTCCATGTTGTTGCCTGGTTGGAACACTCCATAGCGGGCTGCTTTATCAGAAAGAATATCAGAAAGCTGAAGCGCAACTTGTTTGGGAATGGCTTGTTCACCACTTTGTGTGTATTCTTCGAGAACTTCACCCTTGTCGTTGGTAACTTTCAGTACAGGGGTTGCTGGGTTGCGCACACCTGCGTTGGCGAAGACACCATAGGCGCTTGTCATATCAAGAAGACGAACTTCACCACCTCCAAGGACGAGTGAAAGACCATATCGGTCAGGTGTGGTGAGTGTTTTGATACCAACATCCTCGGCAAACTTGATAGCATCTCGTACTCCAACCAAATAGAGCGCTTTAACCGCAGTGACGTTGATAGAACGGGCAAGTGACTGACGAAGTGTCATTGCGCCGTAGTTTGCACCGGTGAAGTTTCGAGGCATGTAACATGGATTGGTGTTTTTGTTGGGTTGTCCATATGCCGTGCAGCTTGGGTTGAATTCTGTCGGTGCGTCTATGAGGATGGTGTCGGGAGTGTATCCTTCTTGAAGTGCGCGGCCATACACAAAGGGCTTGAAGGAAGAACCCGGCTGTCGTTTTGCGGTGGCGATGTTGTAATTGCCGTCAATTGCTTTGTCGAAGTAGTCTCGTGACCCTACCATGACAAGGATATGGCCTGTTTTTGGGTCGATAGCAACCATGCCGGCGTTTGATGCTTTGTATTTTGCTTCGTTCGCAAGTGCCCCTTCTTTTACAATAGTCTCAGCTTTTTGTTGGAGGTTGTAGTCGAGTGTGGTGATCACTGAAAAACCACCGTTTTCAAGCGCTTCTTCTCCGTATTTTTCAACAAGATATTCTTTTACAAAAAAGACAAAGTGAGGGGCTTTAATACTTCTGTTTTCTTCTTTTTTAAATTCAACAACTTCAGCGCGTGCTTTTTCGTATTCCTCGTTTGTGATGGTCGACATACTTCGCATCTCAAACAACACTTCGTTCTTCCGCGCATCGAGCTCGTCGCGGTGAGATCCAAATGGTGAGTACCGCGTTGGCGCTTGAGGAATAGCCGCTATATACGCCGCTTCCGCCAGCGTCATATCAGCTGGTTTTTTTCCAAAATACGCGAGTGCAGCCTCTGACACGCCGTAGATATTTCCTCCGTATGGAGAGTCATTCAAGTATGCTGTGAGGATTTCATCTTTTGTGAGCACGCGTTCGACACGAAGCGAAAGGACAATTTCCTTAATTTTTCTAGTGATAGTTTTGTCTTGTGTGAGGAGGCTGTTTTTAACGATCTGTTGAGTGATGGTTGATCCGCCTTGTGAGAATTGGCCAGTGGTGAGGTTTACGAGTACGGCACGAATAAATGATTTCGCACGGAACCCGTTGTGGTTGTAGAATTCTTTGTCTTCAATAGCGATGGTGGCGTTCTTTATATATGCACCCATTTCTTCAGAGGTAATAACAGTCCGTCGGTAGTCTTGGTTGAGGTTATACAAAAGTACCTCTCCAGTACGGTCGTAGATTTTGGTAGATTTGGCAACTTTGCGATTTTCGAAAGATTCAAAGTCGGGAAGTGGCAGAGTGGAAAGCCAAATAAAAATAAATCCGACAATAACAAGAAAAAGGCCTCCTCCGACGAAGAAGAGGTTCCTTACAACATGACGTTTTTTATGATGTGTATTTTTCACGGCTGCTTCAATGATACCATACCTGCCAAAGACAGAGTGCGGATTTTATGCTAAAGTACGCGATATGAAGAAAGCTTCAGAGAGCGTCACATCAGAAGACGCGGCAGTGCATACTATTCTTACACGGAGCGTTGCGTCGTTCATCGACCCCGACGGCAGTTTCCAGAAAAAAGTGGAAGCGAAAGCGCGTGGAGAATATCCGGGTGACATCGTGATCAAACTCGGTGTTGATCCAACTCGCCCCGACATCCATCTTGGTCACGCGGTTGTTCTTCGGAAACTTCGTGCGTTTCAAGATATTGGCTGTAAGGTTATTTTCCTCATTGGCGACTTTACAAGCCTTATTGGTGATCCGACAGGAAAAAGTAAGGTGCGTCCGGAAATCAGCGCCGCTGAAATTGAAAACAATATGCAAACGTATCTTGACCAGGTGCATTCTATTCTCTCACTTGATCCAAGCGTATTTGCGTGGACAAAAAATTCAAACTGGTTTTCATCAATGACGGTTGTTGATCTTCTCGCGATTCTTCGAAAAATAACACATGCGCGTCTTATTGAGCGCGATATGTTCCAAGATCGCTTGAAAAGTGGTGGTGAACTCTATATGCACGAAATGCTCTACCCGGTGGTGCAGGGAATAGACTCCGCTATGCTCGCAAAAGAATATGGCTCGTGTGATCTTGAAATCGGCGGAACCGACCAGACATTCAATATGCTGATGGGTCGTGATGTTATGAAAACGTATGGCCAGCCGGAACAAGCGGTGATGTCGATGGATATTCTCGAAGGACTCGATGGAAAAGAGAAAATGAGTAAATCGCTTGATAACTACGTAGGTATTTCAGATGAACCGGCTGATATGTACGGAAAAATCATGTCGATTCCCGACACGCTTATCACACGCTATTTCACACTTGCAACAGAACTTTCTTCTGAAGACATTGCTTCTATTACCGAAGGACATCCCAAAGAAGCAAAGATGCGTCTTGCGCAAGAGATCGTTCGGATCTACCACGGCGAAGAAGCGGCTAAAGCAGCAGAACATGCATTCACTGAAACATTTTCAAAAGGAGGAATTCCGGAAGATGTTGAAACGGTAGAGGTTTCTTCAGACACAAAACTTGTTGATGTTCTCACAGAAAAGAAAGTTCTCGACTCAAAAACAGAAGCGCGCAGGCTCATCGAGCAGGGGGCGATAACGAATCTTGATACTGATATGAAAGTAGCTGATGTGGCTGCTTTGGTAGAAGAGGGAACGTATCGTATCGGTAAACATCGCTTCGTAAAAATCGTTGTGAAGTAAAAAGAAAAATCCCCGCATGCGGGGATTTTTCTTTTGAGAGCTTAGTAGTTCTGGTCGGCGTCTTCTGCGTGGAAGTTTACTCCAGCAGAATCAAGGTCGTAGTCTTCGGTAAATTCGTCGCCCATCAGTGGGGAAACGATATCTTCATCATCGTCGATGTCTGCAGCGTCGTCAAGATCGAGTATTGCTTTTTCATCAAGCTCTGTATCGTCTCCTGCTGCTACTTCATCAAGTTCATCACTCATCGTTTTTTTTGTATCAAATGATAATAGTTGCGGTACTCCGCATCGCTGACCAAAATCAGACAATGCATTTGTAACAAATGGCTGAATTATCTGCAAGTCCTCAGTGTATTACTTTTGTGGATAACGGCTTCCTGCGTGCGCGATGTGCGTGAGTCCACAGGCGATAGCGTCGAGTTCGTCGTCGGAAGTGCTTTTTGTTTCCATGTGGATGAGCTTGGGAACCATTTTTATGACGTCGTCTTTACTTGCTTTTCCGTAGCCAGTGACAGCGACTTTGATCTGAAGTGGATTGTATTCAAAAGCGGGAATGCTAGCGCGAGCGCACTCGTATATGATGACACCGCGCGCTTCGGCAACGTGCATGGCTGTTTTTTGGTTGTTGGAAATGAAGAGGGTTTCGATGGAGAGCTCTTCGGGGTGGTAGGTGGTGATGATTTCGCGTATGTGTTCGCCGAGCGCAGCGAGGCGAGCACTGAAGGTATCTTTGGGACTGGTATGAAAACACTCAGAATAAATGAGTGTTTCTTTTGGCATGGGGTCGATGATAGCAATGCCGAGGCGTTCAAAGCCTGGGTCTATAGCAATGACGCGCTTACTCTCCTTCATGGGCGTTGGTATATACTTCCTGGACTTCGTCGTTTTCTTCGAGCGCGTCCACTAATTCGCCGAGCGCTTCTGCGTCGGTGTCACTGAGTTCAACATATGTCGTAGCGTGCCACTCGTGATTCTCCCGCGCAAAAGCCCACGTGACTGATCCGATTCCTGCGAGCGCGAATCCCGCCTTCGAAAGAATATGCCGCACTTCCGTCGCCGCTTTATTCCTATTGTCCGTCAGTGCTTCGATGATGATGCCCACTCCACCCGGACCGTATGCTTCGTACGTAACCGATTCAAGGTCTTTTGACTCTGTCGCTTTTGAAACAGCGCGGTCGATCACATCGTTTGTCATATTCGCAGCGCGTGCTTTTTCTATCGCTGCGCGAAGAGCGGGGGAATTGCGGTCGCCCTTTGCGACTTTGGCCTGTGCGGAGATCATGCGAGAGAGTTTACTGAAAAGCTGCCCTCGTTTTGCGTCCGCCGCTCCCTTTTTATGCTTGATTTGCGACCATTTACTGTGCCCTGACATATGGGTTGAGTATACCATAGCACCAAACGAGCCTTATATACCAAGGAAATAGGGTAGTCTCAGCTATTGACTTTTGTGGTCTAATATGCTATTATATAAGGGAATCGGACTGGTCTCATTGTTAAGAACGTTATTTGCGAAAAGGACATCGAAGCGGTGTGTTTTTCGCAAATAACGCACAAAACAATAAAACCAATACGAAGTATGAAAAAGATCTTTTCAATCATTGTATTTGCTCTCCTGGTGGGAGTGGCAAATGCGCAACAAACACAATCAGACGACCCGGAAGTGGCCGCACTTAAAAGACAACTCGAAAAAGAGTACCAAAGAAAATTGGTCCTTGTAGAGTACGCTTCTAAAGACAGTATGATCACTTACAGGAACGATGCCGTGATGTTGAATAAAATAATCAGCAATCTTGAAAATCAGAAAGAAGTTTTGAAAGCACAGCACGATGTCGAAATTTTGAAAATCGAAAATGCTCGCAAGGTTTCTTCTGAAATTTCTAAGGGAACCGGTGTTATCGCTACAATCGATAACACATGGGGAACCAAAGCGGTTTTGCCAGAAGACCAAGTTTTCAAACTCGACTCTGCGAAGCAAATGGGAACCCATATAACTGGGATGAATGAATTTGCCATTGAGCACGCCAATCAAAAAACAGTTGAAAGTGCCGCGAATGTTGTTACCGCAAGCAATAACACTCAGATTGCAAGACAAAAAACTGAACAAGTAGAAGAAAGTCTTGCTCAATCTGAAATGCAGATTGGTAGTAACATGAACAATTTGAAATCCGGAATTATACCTTCTGCGACAGAAGCAAAAGGTACCAAGGACTACAAAAAGGCAGTTAAACTATCTGGTACACTTGCGAAGGAGCAAATGGAAACAGAAATTGCTAAGCAAGACAGCACTCAGTATGTCACCGAAAAGCTTGCCACCTATACAGTGCGCAAGACACGTCGTGATGGCAGAAAAAAGGGTCGCCAAGGAATCTTTATGGTTAATGGGGTTCAGGTTGCCAATGGTAGCCGTCAGTCTGTTGATTACAATGATCCGAGTTTTTTCGATGCTTATGCTGAGTATGCTTCTCAACAAGGACAGTACTTGATTGATGATGCTACAGGTTATCGTATTTGCGGGACCCAGTGGCTTAACCACTACCCTCAATATGCTGAACAGTGGTACAGAGCTTTCAAAGCTCATGGACCTGATCAAAACTCAGACGGTCGTGTGACTGGTGTAGAACGCCAGACCTACGACTATCCGATCATCAACGGCACAGGTGGCCCGATGATTATGAGTTCAGGGAGAAGATAACTTTTCCCTTCAAAATTTTAAAACCGCATTCAATAAAACGAATGCGGTTTTTTTCTTTCCTATTTTTCTTGTTCTGGATATTCAAACCCGAGATGTTCGTATGCTTTCTTCGTTGCCATTCGCCCTCGTGGTGTGCGCTCGAGAAGGCCGCGTTGGATGAGGTAGGGTTCAGTGACTTCTTCAATGGTTGCTTCTTCTTCACTGGTTGCCGCTGAGAGTGTATTGAGTCCAACGGGACCGCCATTAAATTTTTCAATAATAGTCGTAAGTACGGTTCGGTCGGATTCTGAAAGGCCGAGCTCGTCGATGCCAAGGAGTGAGAGCGCGAGGAAGACTGTTTTTTTGTCGAGATCTTTTTTGTGCACCTGTGCGTAGTCGCGGCAGCGTTTGAGGAAATAGTTGGCGGTGCGCGGGGTGAAGCGAGAACGCTTTGCTATTTCGTCCACTGCTTCTTCATCGACACGTATGCCGAGAATACTTGCTGAGCGCGTGATGATCTTTTTGATCTCATCTTCTGAATAGAATTCCAAACGAAAAACTCCACCGCCGAAACGTGAACGAAGGGGAGCGGAAAGAAGCGCGATGCGAGTCGTGGCAGCGACGAGCGTGAAGGGAGGAAGGTCGAGTTGAATTGTGCGCGCTGAAGGACCTTTACCGATGATGATATCAAGCACACCGCTTTCCATCGCCGGGTAGAGAACTTCTTCCACCATTTTGTTCAAGCGGTGGATTTCGTCGACAAAAAGAATATCACCAGGCGAAAGGTTGGTGAGAAGTGATGCGAGGTCGCCAACTTTTTCTATCGCAGGACCCGAAGTGATCTTGATCTGTCGTCCTGTTTCTTTGGCGATGAGGTGCGCGAGTGTTGTTTTTCCAAGTCCTGGTGGTCCATAGAAGAGCACATGCTCTGCAGGATGGTTTCGTTCTTCTGCTGCTTTCAAAAGAATCTGCAAATTTTGCTTGATGGTTTCTTGGCCGATGTATTCGGCGAAGGCGAGTGGACGAAGCGCTTGGTCGAGGAAGCGTTCGTCGCCGGTATTCAAGATGGAAGGGGTGTCTGACATGGTATTTTTGAGCTGGGGAAAGGTGCTTGACAAATATTTCAGATATGCTATACTCTTCTCAGATACGAATTTTCCACAGCGTATACATAGAGTATACCACTAGCAGCGAAGTGCTCACAGCTTTCTCTCCTAGGATAAAAAATAATGAAGAAGTCGCGAATCTCTAAGCAATCGGCTTAGGTTCATACGCCCTCTGACAGGACGTTCTGGTTTCGACTGGTGCTATCCTTGACGATTGTGTGGCTTATAGTACACAGTATTATAAGGATTGTTTAGAGATTTGTGATTTTTTCTTCGTGTATCTAAAAGCTGCCTGTAATGAGGCGGTTTTTTGTTTGTATAAAAATGTATACACAAAGCGCGGCATG
>JACCDG010205320.1_pt1 | contig 21049 bp, 22 predicted proteins | sample 7442471 | NCBI WGS metagenome assembly JACCDG01 (sample SAMN15323444, study PRJNA562643) | freshwater metagenome | isolation source: river surface water | place: USA:Blue River Watershed | collected 2017-08-17 | reverse complement strand
TCTCCCTACTGCTATTTCAATTGTGCCAATATGATCTGAATCATAGTTTGCTAGTGCTTTACCAACTACTGTACCAACCTTAACATCGCCGTCAGCTGCCACTGCTACTCCTGCGATTCCGGCGGTAATTAGTATATCGCCTTTGCGTATCTTTCCAACTACCTTACATGGTACACGTCCTTGTAGTGCTACTAGATTTTTCAATCCTGGGCAACCTTCGTACATGGCAAACGCTGCGGTATTTGAAACTACACCAGCAACTCTAGTATCTCCTTTGGTATTTGTAATTGTAACTTCTTTGTCACCACCAAACACAAGAACGGTTCCAACTTCGTATTCTTTGTCGCCTTCATAGTATTCTGCAAGGTCAGCGGAGTATGTGGCCTGTAGTCTTGATTCGTTAGGTGAAGTTCCAGTTAAGGTCCAACGTCCTGTAATAGTACCTGCAGTGGTATTACCTCCTGTGGTAATTGCAGTGACCTGTATCTGAGATGCGATAATAGGAGCATTACTTAGACCGTTCTGTGTTCTAAATTGATGACTATCATTGTCATAATAAGTGACTTTGTCAGCAGCTAACGATCCGTTACTTACAAGAACACCACCGCCTCCGTTCCAACCGTAGTATCTAAGAACTCCACCTGTGGCAGTGATTGTGCCATCAATGGCCACATTGTTATCTACTTTGAGCTGAGATACGTCAACGTTTCTCGCACCGAAGTCACCATTGCTATCTCTAATAACAATCTTGCTGGCTTCAGGACTTGCTGCAGATCCTGCAGCAGCTTCGACTACTAGATAATCAGCATCCGAAGTAGAACTTGCAGCACTGACTCTTCTTAAGAAGCCTGTCGATGAATATTGACTTTTCTTAATACCGCCTCCGGTGTCTACTACGGTGCTAAATGCTACCGCAGTAACGTTGGCTGTACCTAGTGTAGAGTTTGCTAATACGGTGTTTGAAGCGATTTGAGGTAAGTCTGCCAAGACCAAACCGTTGGCCTTTACAGTTACCCAACCGTCAGTGACATCAAATACAGCACTATCGAAACTGGCCAAACCGCGGTCTGCTTGTGCAATGCCTGTAGCATTAGCACGAGTAGTTGCAGCGTTCATAGCCAACTTGCTCTGTGCTATGGCTGCGCTGGCATTAACGTCTGCGTTGATGATCACACCAGGATTGATCTGTGCATCAATTTGATTTATGGTTGAATCAACACCTGGTCTAAGATCAAAGGTAATATCTCCAACAACCGTAGCATTAACAGAACTATTGCCAGCGCCGGTGAATACTAAAATATCTGCAGAATCAAGATTGGTAGCAGTAAAGTCTTGGAAATTATTCCAAGTTAAACTTCTTAGATTAACAGCATCTTGAGCAGCAGTTGGATTACCTAAATTGACAATCTTAAAACCACCCAACGGCATGTTAGCTTTCATCGCTATGCCAGCTATAGGTGTAAGAGGCATGTATCCGCCTGTATTAACTGGCAGCAGTTGATTAGGTTCTATAACGGTTAATCCGTCATGTGAAATGCCAAGTCTACGTTCAATGTAGATACGTGTGGCGTTTTCTGTTGGTACGGTATCAGTGGCGTTATCTGTAAATCCAGAATCTGTTGAGAATTCAGATACAGGAACACCTCGCTTGAAACCAATACCATCTAAGTTACTTAGAGCAATAGAGCTTGAGAATGTTACGGTACCAGTACCTTGGTCAACTTTGAAGTATGGTCCAACTCGGAAGTTACCAAATTGGTCTGTGGTTACATAGAAACAACGACCGACATCTCGTTCTTCTGTTTCAAGATCCTCGTTAACAGGATTGACTGACTGACCATAAATTTCTTTAGGATAGTTTGTATCTGCGTATGATCCAGTACCAATTTCCAGTAAGTCATGTGATGTAACACGAGTTAGAGAAATTCTAATTGTCAATGTACCTAAAGAGCCTGTGCTTCTGATAGCTACTCCTGCTTTGGCAGTATATGAAGCACCATATTGTATGATACTATCAACCAAAGGTCTATTTAAAGTAACTCTAGCATAGGGTTCGTTGGTCGCAGTTTCTGGTTCATAAGTTGAAACAATATATTCTTCACCCTTGAACACAAATTTTGATCCAGCAACACGACTGATTTCTTGTGTAGCCACAGGGACCACGGCAAAAGCACTATCTCCTGCTCGACCAGTTACCTTACCTACACGTTGCGTACCACTCTGTGTTCCTGATGTATCAGCCGGAGTGCCGCCTGGGAATAAACTAACTCTAAAGGTGTTAAGAGCCAATCCAGCAGCAAGAACGAAATAGTTATTAGCAGGACTTATTCCGGCTGGTAAATTTCCGTCTGTGGTAAACTTAATAACATCACCTGCTACAAATCCGTGACTGTTTAAAGTTATCACAGCTGGTGAACCAATGCTGATAGTACATATTGAACCGCTGGTTACATATTCACCGGGTTGCCAGGTGGTCAATTCAACATAGTTATAGTTTTCTCTCAGATTGGTTCTAGTTAGTCCATACATGTTAAATGTATGTGTGCCTGACCCAGCCGAGGTAGTATTAAATGGGTTACCAAATCTTGTAGTGGTTATTGAAAATTCAGTTTCTGTTAGCGCAGTCGATGCTACATAATAGATCTCTCCGGGCAAGATCGGATTTGGTAAGCTGCCAGTAGTTGAGAAAATCAAAGTATAATTTTCTAACATGCGGTGTGTTCTAGCACCTTTAATAGTTAATCCAGTTCCGTTTGACAATGTAACTGTACTTCCGCCCGGACTTAATGCAACCGTAAACTGATTGTAGTTAGGTACGGTCTTAATATAGTAGATATTACCTGCAATAAATCCGTTGGCAGTTGAAGTTGGAATGAATTGATCGCCAATTTTTAATTTGTGGTTTCTAGATGTTGTACATACGTTTGTCGCAATGGTAGTTACGGTTTCTAACAATCTGATAATTACCGGAGTTCCATTTGAAATACTAACTTCATATGGTCCATTAGGATCGGTATAGGCAGCAAATTGTAAAACACGATAAACGGTATCGCTGGTTTCACGTAATTTCAAACCTGTGGAAGGTCTAACAGCAACGTTTACAAGATTTCCAGTTAGTATGATCTGACCATTAGATCTTAAAGTCATCTTGGTACCGTCTGATACCGCAGCAAATAAACCTTCGGTTTCTGCAGCACCTGTACCTGTAGAAAGATTTAATCTAGCTACTCCTGCAGGTAGATCTACCGTAGTTGCAGAAACCACAGGATATCTATAGATTACGTTTCCATGATCGATTTCAAGTTCAGATCCTGATACCGGTGGATAATCAAAATTATTAACGAAGATAAACAATCCGCCTATAACGTTGGCATAAGCTGGACTAGGGAAGTAGCAATCTACTCTTTGAGATAATTCTTCAAAAAGAGTAGTCGGTGTTGGTACTTCTAAAGGATCGGCACCTTCTGCGACTAACGCATATACTCCGTGTGCGCTTGACCCACCAACAGAACGAATCTGTCCACCTGTTACAGAGTAATATGAAATATAACAATAATAGGTAAACATGGACACTAATTCTAATAGTCCACCGTTCATAGCAACAGCACCGTAGCCCATGTCATTGATCTGTGTAAAGTCGTTGGCCAACATAGATCTGTTACCAGGCATCAACAATTCGTATTGATTTCCAGTTTCGTCAACAAATTCAACTACCTGAGTCTGTATTGAAACTTTTGTTGATGCTATAGATGTTCTTGCAAGTACTGAAATTGTATTGTATGCGTATGCTGATATGTCAGGCAATACTTCTACAATAGAACTCTGTGCAGTAGCAAAATTGTTAACACTGATTGCATTGGAAACTGCACTCATTAGTGTTGCGATTCTTGTAGCTTCTGTAGCAGTTGCTGGAGTTCCAGTAACTCTAGTTAAAGTAGAATATGTTACAACTGGTGCTAGATTTTGTATAATTCTTTGAGCAATGGTGCTGGCATAGGTAATAGCCGCCGAGCATCGAGCAGGTTGTCCTGCTGCTAAAAGAGACACGCCAGTTAAATTATTATAATATTTTAATCCTGCTCTTCTTGTAGCGGTGTTCCCGCCATATATTAAGTCATAGATTACAGCTTCAATAACATATAAAGTATCTCTTTGAGATTTAGAAACGTTATAAGTGTCACCGGTGGCCCAAGGAGCGATATTACCTGCGATCTGAGCCTGTATCCATCCATCAACTTCTGCTACAATATAATTTCTGTTAGATATCAATAATGTATAAGCATTGGTTAAATTAGCTGAAAGTCCTGGTGGTAAGGTAAAGGTCAGTGTAGGAGCACCTGTAACACCTCTTTCGATGATATCAACGATTGTTGATGAACTTAAATCAACAATATCTTGAACTGATGTATATGCAGGAATAGTAGCTTTGGCCAATTCATGAGCCAGTTCTATTGCATCAATAGTAATTTGTCTTTGTTCTTGAATTACCAGTTCTGCATTTGATAATCGATAAGTGAGACCAGATAGTCTTGTGTTATAGTTTGTACCAAAGACAATATCATATCCTAGACCATCAATGATTAAACCTACGTCTCGATAACAGGCTGCTGAATCATATTGAAATACGTCATAAGGCCAAGGTGTTGCTTCGTCTAGAATAAATGTAGCTGTACTTCCCCCTGGACTATAAACAAAGTCTCTGACATAATTAACTCGATAAACAGAGTCTGCAACAATGAACGAACATGGTAATTGAGGGAAACGATCAAGTTTCGATACTTCTAATCTTGTCGGAGTATCGACTACATCGATGGTAAATTGCAAGTTTCCAGCAAAGCCGTCTGCAAACATACCACCTGCAAATGTTTGAGCATCTATGGATCTAGAGAAACTTGCGCACTCTTGAGCATAGGGAGATTTAGCGAGGATCTGTCCTGCAGGATCGAGAACGCACATAAATCCGCCGTGTCCTTGCGCAGTAATAGCCTGCCAACGAACTGCATCATTGGCCAAGAACACGTCCATCTGATTATTTTCTTTAGGATAATTTACAGAACCAGAACCGTCAATAACATCTTTTACTGCATCTACTAAGTCTGTCAGTACAGCACCGCTTCCGGCTTCTGCTTGGAAAGCTGGGTCAATAACTTGATTAACTGATGTTTGTCTTCTAGGAGTATATGCAGTATTGCTGATAATAGCCTGCATTAACAGATTCATCTGTGTCAACACAGCCAGGTATTGTGGCAATTGAGTCGTGATCGCTATTAATGCACTTTGACTTTCATAATATTTTAAACCAGCAGATATGGTTCTGTTTTGTCCGCCGTACTTGAGATCAAATACAAATGCATCAACTAGTTGTCCTGCATCACGCTTACATAGTGTTTGATTATAATCAAATGTAACACCAAAAGGAACAATGTTGTTTACGATATTGTAATTCATCCAAGCGATAATTTCTTCTTGGATAAATGATCTGTTTAACTCTAATAATGCAGCAGCAGATTTATAATCACCTTTATTGTCAATAGGTAAACCGGTTAATGGTTTTACATAGACTGGTCTTGAGCTGTCTTGTAGATAATGATATCCGTATTCTCTGTCAGCAACATTCAACCCATCGATAACTCGATCTCTGCGGAATTTCTGGAAAGCCCAAGGAGAACTAGATGTACCATTCTTAGGTCTAATGATCACACGACGGAATTCATCACCAACGATGGATACGTTTTGTGGAACTTTCAGAGGATAGTGTTCGTAGTATTCGCCACTTTCTACCAAGATAGTGATTTGTACATTTTTTGACACATCGCCATAGGAAATAGTTTCTCCTATTTGGAAATTACCGTATTTGATATCAACGTCAAATAATTCATTACCACCACTATCTAAACTTCCATTATGATTTAAAATCTGAGCTAACGCACCAGACGTATTACCTTTTAAGAATAATCCTTCTCTAATATCTCTACTACGGATTGCTTCTGGAGTGCTGGTTGTAACGTTTCCAGTGAAGTCTGTTCTTTGACCTGCAGTGAAAATTGCAAATCTAGGTAAGTTAACTTCGAGAGTCGGCAAAGTGGTAAAACCAGATCCTTTATCAGTAATAGTAATACTTTGAATCTGCCCACCTGCCACTACAGCAGTACCAAACGCACCAGTACCACCCCCACCTGAAATTCTAACAGATACTAGTCCATAGCCAGTTCCTCGACCGTCTACACCATCTTCTGCGATAGTTTTTATTCTAACACTGTTTACTCTATAGGTAACGTCAAATCGAGCACCGAAGCCAATAGGACCAGCACCAATGGGCGAGGGAGTAATAATGGCTGTAGGAATATTATCTGAACCCGGTAATGCACTATAAGCACCAGAACTTACAATTCTGAAAGTTAAAATCTGTCCAGGTGTAGATGATGTTGATAAAACTTCGATAGTACATCTACCACCGCCTACAGATACAGTACCACCTTGTAATTGTAAAATGTCCCCTGGGTAATAGTTAGTACCTGGATTGGCTAAATCTAATTCTACGGTATCCACGCTCATGCTGAGAACACCCTGGAATCCAGTTCCTGATGCAGGAGCCGGAGTAATAGAAGTTAATGTACACTCAAATGCCCCTTCGTCATAGGTCAATGTTTTTCTATAAGGACCGATATCTTGTGGTGCTTCGAGTATGATCTCTTCTGCACGTTTTAGAGCAGCTTCTAAACTCTTATAGGCATAGGCCAATGCACGACCTTGTAAAGATTTAGAAACACCTGGTCGATCATCTTGACCGGAAATTGCAACATATAAGTTTGCTACAGAACCAAACGCTGCGTTGTCAACGTAACGCTTAGTAGCAGCAATTAAGCCGCCAAATACTTCATCGTCTTCTGGCTCTGGATCTCTAGATAGAATCAATGGACCGCCCATGCGTCCAAAAGCTGAATTTACATTGCCTGTTTCTGGATCTAGAGCGTTAACACCTTGTAAAGAAATTTTGCTGTCTGCATAGGCTTTACTGACAGCCTCATCTGGGAATCTTGGATTTTTAGTAACATCACCTAACGCACCAAAATCAGTTGGAGGCAGATCTAGTACTCTGTACTGATTACCACCAGATCTTAGAGAAAGATTACCACCTAGCTGAGGAGCAGGGTCTGCTGAAATCGCAGCGAATTCTGCGTTAATTGTGATCTCATTAGGATTTGATGAAAAGTCAAGACTAATACCGTTACCTGGTCTTAGTTGTTTAAATGTTAGTCCGGATTCAGTATTGTTAACTGTAACAAGAGGAGTAGCATTAGTGACACTATCGTTTTGCCCTACATAACTAGCAGGGGTGTCATCTAAATTTATAAAGGTTAATCTTTCTCCAAGTCCTAGAGAACTATAAAGTTCTCTAAAGTTATCGTTAACTTTACGGAAGGAATCACGTATACTATCACCGGTGCCGTCATTACCAACCGCACCAATATCAATAATCTTTCTTGCCATATTAAAATCCTAGAATGAGCAAATGCTCTAATATTTAGCCCAATATTTTAAAAGCCGGATGTAAATAAATGTATGTTCTTAAAAACAGAAACTCAAGAAAATCAATACACAAGGCGCAGTAAATGCGGTTTAGAGCATACCTTTGCTAGAACAAAGACCGTAGCAGTGTTCCGATGTGATAACTGCGATTGTATCTTTAAACGAGATCTAAAACACATGGATCGTAAACGTCTCAGCAACAATTATTTCCATTGCTGTAAAGATTGTGATCCTAAAAGATTTGCTCAACGTAAGGGTGTTGAGCAGAAGAAAATCTGGGACATGCCAGCTAGTACAGAATTACCAGTATCTAAATTCTAAATGATTCGCCACAGCCGCAACGATCTTTTTCTGCATTATTGCGGAATTCAAACCCTTCATTTAGACCGCGTTTAACATAGTCTATTTCTAATTCTGAAAAATAGGGCAAGTACTTTTGATTAATGTAAACACAAAAATCTTCGTAGAGTTTGGTATAGCCCGGTTCTAAATCGTCAATGTTATCGAGATATTCTAAAGTATAGGCCAACCCGGAACAACCGGTGGTTCTTACACCTATAGAAATACCCTTGCCCTTACCTCTACGGGATAACTGCTGTTTGATTTTTTCAGCTGCTGTGCTTGTTACGGTAATCATTTACTGCTGCCTTGATAGCATCTTCTGCTAGAATAGAACAATGTATCTTTACAGGTGGTAGTGCTAGTTCTTCTGCAATTTCGCTATTTTTGATAGATCCTGCTTCGTCTAATGTTTTACCCTTAACCCACTCTGTAACCAAGCTGCTCGATGCGATCGCTGATCCGCAACCGTATGTTTTAAATTTCGCATCTGTAATAATGCCATCTTCGTTGACTTTGATCTGTAGTTTCATAACATCGCCCTCAGCCGCAAGCCGGAGCACCAACCATACCGGTGCCGACTTGCGGGTCCTCCTTGGCGAACGATCCTACATTTCTGGGATTATTATAATGGTCTAAAACTTTTTCGCTGTAAGCCATTTTATTCTCCTAAAATGTTTTTAATTACTTCTTCTGGTTGGAAGCGATCCCATTTCTGCCTGTTTTCTTCCCCCAGGATCCATCTTAAATTTTTTCTACTACCTATTACTGCTGGATCTATTCCTAATTCGAATCCTTGACGATAAGGAATAATGTGATCCAACTGATACTGATCTTTTCTTTTGCCTGTATTAGCAGGTATCAAACCTTCTTGCTTCATAGCATACCAAGAACGATATGTTGCTTTACGAACTTCTCTCTTATAAGCAGTAAAAGCATTATCGACATAATTCTTGGGACGCATATTATTTACTCGTCCGTCTTTGTTAGGATTATTTTCCCGCCATCTAAGGCTTTGTGCTTCGTTAGGTATGCCTTTGTTCCAGCCCCAGCCTTTCTTTAACCCTTCTCTATTTTGTTTTGCTTTTTGTTCTTCTGTAAGTGTTTTACCTTTGTTCCAAGGTTCATATTCGCCTCTGTTTAAAGGGTTTTTACATTTTTGAGAACAATAATCTAAGAATCGAGGACGAGTCTCAAACTCTGACCCACAAAAAAGACACGCTTTAATAATACCATACTTTTTCATAAAAGTATTTATCATCTTGGCGTGCCTGTCTGCGAGTTTACACTCCCAGTCTAATATTAACAACATCCCAATTGATAATTCGCCAAATGTTAGACAGGTATTTTGCTTTATCTTGTTGGTAGTCAAGAGCCCAAGAGTGTTCCCAAGCATCAATTAATAAAGCGATTTTCATGGTCTTTTTATATTCATGATTATGAATAGTATGCAGATCGCCCGCAGTATCCATGTAGATCCAATTGGATCCTTGTGCTGCCATAAATTCTTTTTCTACCGCAGATTTAAACTTTTCAAAGTCCCCATACTTATCGTCTATAATAGATTTACTGAGCCCCTCAGGCTTATTGGCTGCTCTAGGCGGGGTCAAATTAGCAAAGAAGATATTGTGAAGCACAGCCCCACCGTAGTTAAAATCTGGATCACCCTCACCTTTATTATAGCGTTCAGAATACTTGGCAGCCAGCCCGTCATAGTGATATTTGATGGTGTCTTCGCTCATTACAGGTGCGAGTTCATCTTTACCAAAAGCAAGTTTTTCTTGGTAAATTTCACGACGATCGGCAGATTCAGTCAAACTTTTAATAAAATGTAAGGTCATACCGTATTTATTGTAAATAAAGAACAGGAGGAACTAAAATGTTCGGATTTTTAAAAAAGCTATTTGGCGCTGCTGATGTTAACAAAGATGGTAAAGTTGACGCACAGGATGCCAAAGTTGTAGTAGAAGAAGTCAAGGCTGAAGTTAAAGAAGTTGCCAAGAAGGCTGCTACTAAAGCTAAAGCCGGTGCTAAGAAAGTCAGCGACAAAGCCAAAGCACCTCGTAAGCCAAAGTCAAAGGCCTAATTTTTTAGCTTCTTCGTAAAGTGCAAACGAAGCTAGATTCTTAGCTTTGCTTTCGCACATTATGTCTGCAACACTTCTAAAACTCAGTGCCCATTCATTTGCTGCTGTATTCCAGTAAAAATTTGAATGTGCTCTGAGTTTTGCTTTCTTATGTCCGCTTTCTAGTAGCGTGAAAAGATCGGGAAGCTGCTCTGCGGGATGGTCAGTAAGATGCTCTTCCCGTGACACAGAATAATGTATGACAGGACGCTGACCACGCCAACTATCAACAATCTTTTTAACACGGTCGTCCGTAGGTTCAATGTATTCTCCAGTTTTAATCCAATGATGATGTATGTCTAATACTAGGGCACAATCATTAACAAGTTCTAAGCTATGTTCGATGCCCCAGGTCATTTCGTCGTTTTCGATTGTAAGCGTATTACGAGCTTCGGGAGTCATACGTGATAGAGCATTACGAATTCCTTGCGGTCCTTGTCGACCTGCAATATGCACGTTGATCTTAAAGTCTTGGAACGTTTGTCCATAGCCCATCCAGCGAGCCATGTCTACGTGGTATTCAAATTCTTCTATTGAGCGATCAACAATGCCGGGGTTATCAGATGCCAGCACAGTAAACTGGCCAGGATGAAAACTAAGCCTAACATTCCTCGAGCGAGCCAAATCCCCCACTTGCCGAAATGCTCTTTCACAATAGGCTCGGACATCGGGAGTCCGCCAAAACCAACTCCAAGTTGGCTCAGTGTACACAGGAAGGCAATCGCTGCCGAGTCGTACCATTCTAAGATCTTCATCTAACTCTCCTACTCGTTCGACCAGCAGTCGAAACGATTCTATATTCTGTTCCATCAAGGACCATAGTTTTTCTGTAGCAACATCCCTGCTTTGTCTATTCAACCAAGCCACGGTAGTTGATCCAGTATTGTATTTTTTACAATCGTCCTTGGATTTAATGCCGTCTACCTGATCGGGACGATCAATCCATTTGCAAGCGAAACCGATACGTTTAGTCATATGTATATTATACAACCATTAGTACCAATTGTCAACTACGAATTTGTCCTTAACGTCTTGAGGTTTTGGTTCACCGTGGAAAACGGTAACACAGCAATCTGGATGTACTTCTATACTATGATCTACTTCTTTGAATTGTCTTTTGCCATTTAATACAACCAATTCTTCTCGGCTGCGTATTTCCCATTTATAACTCTGTATCCATTCTTTGGGCCAAAACTTAATTTGATTTTGGCATAGTTTCCAAATCCAATCTTGATCTCCCTGAAGTCTTTGTGCTTCTTTGGGATTTTCTCTAAACTTTTCCCATACATGATGTTGTGTACCGTGATTCCATGCCATGACAGAGCTGTTTAAGTATTTCCAAGAAGCATAGAATTTTCTGTTAAAATCATGTATGCCCAAAAATTGATCTGGATATATTCTAGCCAATTTATCAATATTATTATGGATAACAACATCTAAATCAAAATATAATATTCTTCCTGCTAACGGCAGTCTACCGTCGAACATATGAACTTTATGCCACCATCCTTTTTGATATTGAGCATTAGGTTGATAAATGGTGTTTACACCTTCTATAGGATGCTGATCATCCGTAAGGCAATAGAATTCATAGGGAACTGTAAGATGTCTTGCGACCATATTACGCAATCGTTCGACATATTCTTTGCCGTATCGATTACCAAATCTTACACAGAGTACGTTGATCTTTTCTGTTTGCATTCCAAAAAGTTCTGATAAATCTTCTGCAGAACTATTTCCTTTAGCCAGTCTTTTTTCAGCCTTGAGCCTGCGCTTTTCTTCTTTTGACAATTCCATCGATTTCTATTAGTTCTTCTAAAATATTTTTAAGTTCGCTGATACGAATCATGTTAGGTCCATCACTAGGAGCACGATCTGGATCCTCATGACATTCCATAAACACACCTGCAACTGACCCTGTAGCTACAGCGGCCCTCGCCAAGTAGGGCACCATTTCACGGTCTCCGCCACTGACTTGTCCCAATCCTCCAGGCTGTTGCACACTATGAGTGGCATCAAAGATAACGGGATAACCAGTATTCGCCATAGTGGGTAGACTACGCATATCCACAACAAGATTATTATATCCATGAGTGTATCCTCTTTCGCATAACATGATGCGTTCATTGCCAGTTGAAGCAATCTTAGCAGCAACGTTTTTCATATCGTGTGGAGCAAGGAACTGACCTTTCTTAACATTGACTGCACAACCGGTTTGTCCAGCAGCTAACAATAAATCAGTTTGTCTACATAAGAATGCTGGAATTTGAATAACATCTATACCAGCATCGGCTACTAGTTCTGCTTGATAAGTTTCGTGGATGTCTGTAAGTACAGGAATACCAAATTCGTGCTTGATGGAATTTAATATTTTAAGACCTTCATCTATGCCTAGCCCTCGTTTAGTGTTTACACTAGAACGATTGGCTTTGTCGAAACTGCTTTTATAAACTAGATCGATATCTAGGTCATCACAGATTTCTTTGATTTTGCCAGCAGTGAATTCAGCATGGTCCTGACTTTCGATCTGGCAGGGGCCTGCTATCAAGAAAATTTTGTTGTTGTTATTAGCAACGATTCGATTAATTGAAAATGTACGCATATTAATATTTATGCGTACACTTTATCACGCTTCGTAGATCGCGGAGTTAGCGCCGTGTTCAAATACTTCTACAGATTGAACACGAACTCCTTGACCTACAGGATAGCGACACTCGAATGTCTTACCATTTACGGTATAGCTTTGACCTGCTTGGAAAGTTTTAACGATCTTATCTAGTTCTTTATAAGCCAGTTCTGCGAATTTTTCACAGCCTACTCCTGGAACGATTCTAAGATCGCACATGCCGCCTTGGTCCTGAAGACCATATGCTGCCATTCCTCTAAAGATATCTAAGAATGGATCATCTTCTGCGATTACCAAAGTATGATCAAACATGTATTCTAACCATGTCTTGAATGCTTTGAGACCGCCGAAGTCCATGACCCAATTGCGATCGTCTAGTGTTTCTGATTCGAATTTAGCACGAACACCGATAGAATATCCGTGAAGTAGTGAGCAGTGTGAGTGAGTTGAACGCCATTGTCTAAAACAGCAGCTTAGACCTTGTTCATTACCATAAGTTTTTGTACTGATATATTTCGCCATCTCTTGCCTCCTATGCATATAAGCGAGTAAGTTTGATGACACGCAGAATGTTTAAAGAGGGATGAGCGTCATGTAAGGCCTCTATAGAACTATTGTACTACAGAACTATTTATAGAGTCAATGGTGAATCCGTGAATATTTTTGAAATGGACATTTTTCCTTTGCCAATCTTTCGGAAAGATCCATTCAGGAGCATTAATGACATTAAAGATCGTATTTGGATAATGTATGAATATCTGAGCAGTTTGGTAGATCCAATAAGAATAATCTATGGCCTGAGAATCTGCTTTGGCATAATTTCTAGTATTTTTATAGACATTATTAACTTTTTCATTCATGGGATAAAGATCGAATCCTAATAGATCAACTTGCTCAAAACCAAGATATGCTGCCAACAATATAGCATAGCAACCGCTGCCCCAATGATCTGCCTGGTCTCTTTTTAATTCTCCTAGTACAGGTATAGGTGGAAGATGATTGATGTTTTTGTTTTTTAATATCTTTCGGAAATAATGATACCAACTATCACGAACATATATTTGTGTATTGTCGATATTAGGATTCGAGACAGCTTCATCAGCCATTCTGCGATCACAACAGATCAAATGATCGACTTTGAAATCTCGATGCAGAGCATTACAGCCTATAATAGTATATTCTGGTCGATATAGATTTAGATTGATATTTTTACGACTTTCGCCGTTGCCAACTACTAATGCTCGAGACATTATTCGATTCTACCGAATCCGCTCCATAGGCCGGGATTGCCCGCTCTTGTACACACCCAACCCACAAATCTACCAGGTTGAGGATCTGCATTCCATACGATATCGCCTTCTGTATAAGTTCCGCCCTGTGGAGGTTCTAACCCATTTAGGTGTATCTTATCGTTAAATTTAATAGGACCGCTGACATGCAGATTAGTTCTAGGATCAATAGTGTTTACATTGATACCCATAGAACCAATCACAGAAACTTTGATTGGACCACTGCTGTAGTTTCCTAAGCGGATATCACCATTAGCTGAAACCGTTATTCGTGCTGTATTATCTGTGACTAGTTCTAAATCAGCAGAGTTAAATGTTCCTATGCTACCTACATTCGGTTCGCTGGCGCCTAGTACTAATTCGATATTCATATCAACAATGCTGATAGGAGCCTTAGGTTGATCGGTACCTAGTCCTAATCTATCAGTATTAGCATCGTAGAATAGATATTGATTGATACTGACACTTCCGTCAACTATCAGTCCTTGTAGCCTACCAACTTCTTTAAGATGACTTTTTGTAATAGTTGGTCCTAGTTGATTTTCGTCTATGACTTTAATACCATTCATCAACAAAGACCTTCCACGTGCTAGATCTAGATCTTCTGAAACAAAAAATCTATTAGGATTATCGATAAAAATAAATTGTTTGTTATTTCCTTGCCCCGACCAAATTAAACCTTTGCCAACAATGTCGCCTTTAAAATTAATAAAAGGCACTTCAGCAACATCAACATCTTTGCCTTGTTCTAAAACTTCTCTTAAAGAGTTTAATAGGGTTTCAATTTTGTCAGACATAATTAACTATTTCCAATTTTACCAAACGGTTCCCAAAGGCCCGGAGTACCTGCTTGAACACAGATCCAACCCACATATTGATTGATCTTGGGTTCTGAATTCCAAACAATATCACCGGCATTGTAAGAACCTGCGGTAGGTGGTGAACGATCTACTCGTTGTAATCTATTTCCAAATTTTACAGATCCTGCAACATGAAGATCAACATCAGGATCTGGAGTATTAACTTTGATCGACAGCTTGCCATGAACTGAAACTTGAACAGGTGGTAATTTAGAATTACCCAAAGAAATATTTCCGCCTGCTGTAACAGAAACTCTTGTGGTATTGTCAGTAACGATATCGAAGGAATGACTGGCGTATGTTCCAATAAATCCTTTACTAAAATCTTTTGTACCAACAATAACTTCTATACCGTCTTCGGCGATAGCCAAAGCTGCATTGGGTTCTTCTGTACCTAGACCTAATCTATTAGTATCGTTGTTAAAGATTAAGTATTGACCGATTGAAACATTGCCGTCGACAATTAATCCTTGTAGTCTACCTACTTCTCTTAGATAGCTTTTTGTAATGCTAGGACCTAATTCTTTTTCGTCAAACAATTTAATTCCGTTGACGGTGATTCCTTTGCCTCTGGCTAGGTCAATATTTTCAGAGCTAAAAAATCTATCAGGATTTGAAGCAAAAATAAATTGTTTAACATTACCAGCACCGGACCATAGCAGTCCTTTGCCTTCTAGATTATCGCCTGAAAAAACAATAGGAGTATCTTTTTCAAACTTAATATCTGCTCGGATTTCTTTTACTTCTAGGACACTGGCTTTGAGTGTTCCTGAAACCGTGAAATCGTCAACGTGCTCTGCTTTTAAATTTTTTATATATGCGCCATCGTCTTTGATGGTTATCTGTGTTTTGGATGCTTGATCAGAGATGCCCGAACTAGCAAAATTTTGTACGGTTCCGCCATTGATATGATCGCCGCTTAAAGATCTAAATGGAATTTTTTTGACAAAGGCTTTAGGATCAGTTGTAAAACTATCCGGTTCCATACCTTTAAGAGCGTCTGCAAGTGCCGCTAGAGCTTGATCGATGTTGTTTTTGTTCATGATATGATATTTATCAATAAACAAAAAGCGGGCACTTGGCCCGCTTTGAACTGCTAAAAGTCTGTTTATTGTACTTTAAGCAGTAGAGTTTCTTCGTTTAAACGTCCATTTAATTTGATATCTACTGCTTTAATATCGTCTAAAAACTTACGCAGAGCGACTTTTCCAGCACCTTTAAACTCTTTGAGCTGTTCTTCGGGCTTACGTAGGGTTTTAGCAATACTTTTGTTTTCGTCATAGTTGACAACGCTGGTTCCTTTAATACTTAGATCACTGAACTCTGCAGCCACATATTTGCCTAATTTACGTGTCTTAATATTAAACACCCATAATTCTTTAGCACCGATAACGTCTTCAGGGCTGATACTTACTACTTTTAGTTTATCGTCCTGTTTAAGATATCTAACTTTGGCCACCTGTTTGGCTTTGTCAGTGGGTTTCTTAGCACGTGGTTTGCGATTAACTTTGGCTTCTTGTGCCAACATATCGCAGGCTGAAACGATTTCGCTGTAAAATTGTGTGATCTTTTTAATCTGGGCCTTGCTCAAATGACTATAAGCTTCTTTGAGTTGTTCACATTCGCCTTCTGCAAGTTCAAGATACTCGTCGTATTGACGTTGATAATAATCTTTGATCACACGAGCATGAGCGGCCTTGGCCTGTTTACCTCGTAAAAGATTTAGAACTTTAAATGCTTTAGGATCAAACGCTTCTGGATCGTTACTGAATGATTCTAATGCATCTTCGATTTCTTCAGTCATAGCATAGGCCGCATCACGAAGACGTTCTTGGATCGATGGAACATAAACTTCTGGCTTTTCTTCCACTACAGCTTCATCGAGCACTTCGTCATCTTTGCCTTCAGCGACAACTTTGGCGATCTGCTCACGTAACCATGTACCTGAATCTCTTCCATCATTGAAATCTGCACGAACGGCAGGCATTCCTTTGAGTAGATTAGCTGCCACAGCACCCATAGTCAAATTACTACGGCTGTCTTTGGTATCTTTAAATGCTTTGATCTGCTCTTTGGTGTAGCCATTTTGTTGCATCCAAAGCACAACCTTAGGCTTCAAGTCCTTACCGGAATAGTCTAAACGATAGTGATCCATGGACAGACGGAAATGACGCATAAATTGATCCGTAGACCAAGATTCGTGGCCGTCCCATTTTGGACTAACATCTTTGCCTTTGGCCTTTGCCACCGCCAATTGGACAGCTTTGTTTTTGGATTTCGTTGCCATTTGAATGCTCCTATTCGTTAACTAATATAGTTATTATAACATCGTTTTAGTACAATGTCAACCGCTCAATTTCTATGATATCGCCTGATTCAGTTTCTTGATAGATAGTAACTGCTTCAATGCCTTCTTGTTCAAGATGGTTTACAGCAAGTTCTTTGGCTTCTTTTAGACTTTTAGTTGTGTCAATCAGTTCTTCGTGGCCCAAATCATCTTCGGTCCAGACCTCATATAGTTCCCAGGTCATTTTGGTTTTATTAATCTCCTTAGTTATCTTCGGGCCAGGGCACAGGCACCCAACCCAGTTTATTTAAATCATTTTGAATTTCTTCGGTGACTTTGCCCTCAGGCACATATCCTGTTTTGGAAAATCTTTCTTTGGCTTCTTCCTCGGTTTCGTCATCAAAAGCAGAAAAACCGCCCATGCCCGAGCAGTAGTAATCCATATAGTCCTCGCCTTTGTTCCTAAACTCAGCAACAATGCCCCCAGCAGATCTCCAGCTGGCTGTCCAATATTCCTCTTTTAGTATTGGTAGGACTTCTAATTTCTGCCATCTCATATTACAGAACGCTGCATAGAGATTTTGAGCATAACAATCATTGGATCGAATCTTTGTTAAGATTTCGTCAGATCGATAAATGTCTTCGACTAAATCAGGATACTGCATTTGGATCAAACTTTAAACCACGCCATTTAAAATTACCCTTGACCTTATCGCCGGTTTCTTCTTTCCAAGACTTTCCAGTCCATTCACACATCCTAACAGACGGCCAAGGCCAAGTTGCGATTTCAAATTCACACTCGTATTTGCCTTTGTGTTCTGGCTTTGCAGATGACTCGAACCATTCAGTTTTCTGATCATTCCAAATATCATCAAGTTCAGCAGCCGGATCATATTCTTCAGATTCTTCAGAAACGTCATCGTCGTATTCTTCGTCGTATTCTTCGTCGTCCTCTTCATCAACGGGTTCGTAGACTTCTTCGTCACCACCTAAAATCCATTTGGCATCAGCCCACTTGCCTGTAGTAGAGTAACCACCAGACCCGTCAAGATCTTCTTCGTCGTACTCGACATAGTTTACAATATGCCAGCCGTCACAGGTTTCGAACTTGATAACAAGTTTCTTAGGATCGAAAGGAGCTCGTAGTGTAAACTCAGCATCGAAGAAACAGCCCTTTTCACCTTGACCTCCCCAAAACACAACTTCTCCATCTTTGAGATCGTCAAAATCAACATCATCGAATTGATCAACAATAACGCCATCGTCTTCAAGATCACTCCAGCCCATGTTGTGTTCCCAGATGACTTCTCCGGTATCTGCATTTTCAATGCGGATTTCGTTGAGCTCTGAAAGTTCAGCACCCGATGCATGGAATAGATTATCGCACTCAAAAGGAGCACCAACCGGAAATGGCTGTAGTTCTGAAGGAATGCTGTCATACTTTTCTTCCCATGAGGAAGCGTAATCAGTGATATCAATTTTCTTTTCTTTGAAGTAATCGTAGATTTTACGATCTACTTTGCCAGCATAGGCTTCACCGCCATAGCCTTGTATCAACATACGAACATTAATAGGTGTGAACTTTAGGATGTCTACAAGTTCTTGTTTTTCTTTCTTAGTTGCCATTTCGTGCCTCTTTTAAAGTTTTTGTATCTTTTACTGCTGTCTTTAGTGTTTCGGCATAGTTCAATGCCTGTTGTTCACTCATGTATAGAGTAGATTCGTGTTTGAGATAGCCGTTGATCAACAAAGACCAAATCTGTTTAAATCTGTTCATAGACCAAAATGGTGAATTAACATTAACGTAGAGCGTAACATTAACTCCGGTTTCGTCTGCTTCTACCCAAAGGTTATGATCGTGATCAGTATCACCGCAACCGCAGACCACTTGATAGGTTTTGGTATCTCCCCAATCTTGTCTTTTTAAGATTCCCTGTGCAGGCATTTCTGGTTTCATTGTAGATAAGGTCCTGTAAATGTTTTTACTTCATGTCTATTTTCGTAGATGCTGTCTACCATAGTAAGATAGTCTTCTTCGGTCATTACGGTTCTATAAAAACTCAAAGCCTGGACTAATAATACTGCGGCAAGTTCTAATGGTTTATGGTTTTCCAACATCACTGAGTGGAATGCCATATACTTGTTGTAAAGCTCTTGGGTTTTATCGTCCATTTTTTCCTTTAGTTTATGTCCAAAGACTTTCGCGAATTTTAATTAGTCGGATCATCATTTCTTCATCTTCTTTATCGTATTGTGCTTCCAACTTGTGTAGTTTGTCAAGAGCTCGTCGGCTTTCGTCTTTCTCTTTTTTGGTTCGCTCTTCTGGTAGGAACTCATCTGGATAGTCTACACGGCGGCGCTCACAGACAGCAGTCCAACCAGATACTTCATAAGGATCGGGACGTTTTGGACGTATTTCTTTCCACCAAGTATAAAGCTCTAAGATTTCTCGAGCGGCAGTGGCTTGATATGTTGGTTCTTCTTTTTCGCCTTCTTTAACGAAGTCTTTGTTGGTTAGAGTCATTGCCCATTTTAGATAGTCAATGCCTGCTTCAGGACAGCGCCAGGTGCGAAAACGGAAAAAAGTTCTACTCAAGGGTGTACGATATTTTTTACGAGCTTTGTCATCCCACATTACATGATGCCATGCCTGCTCTACTTCAACGAAGTCTACGAGCTCATTGAACAAACAGGGTAGGAAACGATTACCAACATCCTGCCATTGTCCACGTTTGATATCTCGAGGATGAGCAGTTAGGCAGTGGGTACGGGTGATAAAACGGTTATTGATATAATAACGAACATCGTTGATGCGATCAGGAATCCAGCACCAGACATTTTGGACATAGTCAAGCCCTTCTTCGGCTATCCAATAGCGGATAGGATGTGAGTCTTTAGAAGCACGTTTCCATTGTGCCCATTCGTTTGAAGTGCCAGCATGGAGTTTGGGCGTACCACGTAGCCAATCCGCAAACTTTGAGCAGGTCCAATAATTTGATCTCATAATATTTTCTTTCTGTCGAACAACTTAATTATACAATAGATTTAAAAAGCTGTCAAGATCAACGAAAAAATGGTTAAAATTTATTTTGGTAGCCTGCCAAATTGAGCAGCATTGAATACTGCTCGTAGGCTTTTCGTACAGCTTCGTTTGAGTTACGATAGAACGCTTCTTCACGCTCCTTGTCCATGAGTGTTTGGAACATGTCAACTTCTGAACGAGTATGATGTTGCCACCTAAAGAAACGCTGTTCTAATTCTACGAGAGCTTTAAGACGTCCTTCTGGAATTTCCACGGTGTAGACCCGCTCGTCTTCGAACTCTACGACGTCTTTGCGAATGACGTCAGCACGTTCTGGATCTGTAAAGAACTTAGGAGGATGATATCGTGCCCTGCGTTTTTGATCGTTCAGGACACGAATCTCATAGTTTTCACAAAAGTTTTTTAGTTTATTATCGTCCACGGCCCGCAGATTTCTTTGCTGGTTTGTTTACAGATACTTGACTACCGTGGATGCCGTGATCGCCATCTTTGGCATTCTTGGTATTGGTTTGTTTTTGATTTGATTTCTTTTTTTCTAATGCGGCTTTGAGAAAATCAGTTTTCATAATTACTCCTTGGCAATTAAACTTTCAGTCATTGGGAATATGGCAGCAATAGCTTTGGCACAGGCCAATGCCACAAGCTGGTGTTCTTTTTGTGTGCCATTGCCTGAACGTAATTCGATAAAGTGTACCCAAGAACGTAGTGTTCCGTTCATGTATAGTTTACTTTCAATTAATCCTTCTGGCAGCACAGCACGAGCCTGTTCTTTGGCTATGCCCTTAGCGATAGCCCATTGGTAAGCACTTCGGGCATAAGCGATGACCTGCTGTTGCTGATGTTCCCAATCTCTTTGTAGGCGTTCATCATCCGTTTCGACGCTGTTCTGTCTGTTCTTTGGGTCTTGAAGTCGTGCTTCTCTAACCACGAACGAGAGGTCTTGAGTAGGG
>JACCDG011208296.1_pt1 | contig 21071 bp, 22 predicted proteins | sample 7442471 | NCBI WGS metagenome assembly JACCDG01 (sample SAMN15323444, study PRJNA562643) | freshwater metagenome | isolation source: river surface water | place: USA:Blue River Watershed | collected 2017-08-17 | reverse complement strand
TTTTTGAGGAACCAGGCGGGTGATCGCTGCTACGAGAGGTCTTTCACAATTTTGAAGATTCAAAAGAGAGCGTAGATGGCGCTTGTTATGTTCTTTTGCGTAGAGAACTTTTTTTAAATCTTTAAGAGATGTCACCTCTTGAGTTTCGTAAGGATAGATGATGTAAGGATCCTCTTTAGGATCCCAGAAATTCGGATCAATTCCATTGAGAATTCCATGGAGCTTATTGCGATATTGCTGCAGTAATAGGTGGAGGCCTGAACCTCCAGCAGGAGTTTGAATTTCTTTTTCGTAGTTGGGGGAGACGGTTGTGACTTGATCGGCGCAAATGATTCCTCCCTGGAGAAGGTTAATAAGCAAGGGATTGTTTAAGTCTTCAAGACACGCGGCATTTTCTAACCCCTCGAAATTGAACTCTTTTTTCGAGTATTTTCCTTGATAATCGAGGTTGTGAATTGTCAGTAGAATCCCTCCTACAGAAAAGTCCTTTGACTCAAAGAGGTGTGTGTAGAGGACAGGAATTAGAGCTGTTTGCCAATCATGCACGTGAAGAGCATCCACTTGTTTGCCTGTTTCACACAGATAGTCGAGAACAGCTCTAGAAAAAATGGCAAATCTTAAGACGTCATCGGGAAATCCATAAATGCTGCTCCGCTGAAAGGGCAGGTCCTGATGGTGAGGCTCTATCAGTGTGAGTGTGACGCCATCGATCGATCCTGTCCAAATCGTATTTTCAAAAACAGAGTTTTTTCCGTTTTTGGAAAGGACCTTCTTTTTGTTATTTTTAAGCTTTTTAATCGGACTTAAGTCTAGGCAATCATATTTGGGTAAAATCACTTCGACGTCATGACCTAGACGCACAAGCTGACGGGTGAGTCCATAAACCATATCTGCAAGGCCGCCGACTTTGGCAATTTTTGCAAACTCTGAAGTGGCATGAACGATATACATGATTTCCATAAATAATCGAGATGTGTTAATTCCGCAATAAAGTTAATTAAGAGATTTTCCGCAGAGATCACAGAGCAAGAGAATTTAATTATTTTTCTTTCTCTGAGCACTCTCTGGTAACCCCTCTTAAAAGGGATGTGCGCATGGATAGATTTCCTCTCGTTGTGAGTTTTTATACCGAGAATACGTACTATCAGTGGGAGGCGCACGATCTCATTGCTTCCTGTGAGAAATGGGGCCTTGAACATCATGTCGTGGGTCTGCCGTCTCGAGGATCCTGGGAAATGAACTGTGCGTTTAAACCTTTTTTTTTGCATGAGACGCTGCAAACAATGAAAAGACCCTTATTTTGGGTAGACGTCGATGCTGTTTTCTTAAGACAACCTTCGTATCTGCCTATCTTTACGGCAGATATTGCCGTCCGGATGAACACAGAACTTGATCCGACGCATGACTCGTATCTGTTGTCAGGAAGTCTTTTTGTGAATTATTCGCAAGGAGCAGAGAAAGTGATCCGCTTATGGGCGCAAGAATGCTTACGAGTCCTATCAGACAAAGAACGGACAGAGGAATTTTGGGATCAGATTGCGCTCCGTGATACGCTGCTATGTAAGCCAGAAGGAGTTGTGCTGGGGGCTTTGCCTGCGAGCTATACGAAAGTAGAAGGGAGGCCCTTTGATGAGGAGCATATCCTTGATGGGGTCATTCAACACTCTCAAGCCTCGCGCAGATACAAGAAATCTATTAATGGGTTAATTTAACGGCCTCCATGGCCTCCGCCATACCCGCCGCCTCGGCCTTGACTTCCAGCGCCATTACCCTGTCCTGGCCTTCCACCATAATCGTCTGACCGATCACGACGATCCCCTGGTTTTTGATCCCGATGGTAATTTTCCTTAGAGTTGGGAGCGTGGTTTTTTCGGTAGTCCTCATAATTGTGACGGCACCAATCATTGTAGTCATCCTCCGATTCGAACCACATCCCATAATAGAATCCAGCACCTGCCCAGACAATAGGGGGAATGCTCGACTCTTTCTCAGTTTTATTTTCGTATGTTGTGTTCGAAGAGCAGCTGCCTAGGAGACACGCAATCAGTATAAAATAAATTTGTTTTGTCATATCCTCTTCAGTACTTGAGTTTGAAAAAAGAGTCAACATAGTAAAAATATTAGTGAGCACAATCCAGGTTTTGCCTTAGCTTGTTGCAATTTAATCTTCACCTAGGCTACGATGGCTCTCGCTTGCAACTTTGAGGGTGATAAGCTCTTGTGGGTTGTTTTGTTGGGGTGTCGCCAAGTGGTAAGGCAGCGGTTTTTGGTACCGCCACTCGGAGGTTCGAATCCTTCCACCCCAAACACCTTAAGTCGTAGATTTAGGGTTTTAAGCGTTCACTTTAGAAAGTGGGTATTATGTCGCATCAAGAAGCGATGTTGTTTGCTGGGACTTCCCATCCGGAGTTTAGCCGCCAGCTCTCTTCTTGTTTAGGCGTTCCGCTCGGTAAAGTGATCATAGAAACATTTCCAGACGGTGAGATAGGCGTTCAAATTTTAGAGAGCGTCCGTGGCCGGGATGTCTTTGTCTTGCAATCTGTCGCACGGCATCCTAGTTTCTATCTCATGGAATTGTTGATTTTAGTCGATGCTTTAAAGAGGTCGTCGGCTCGTTCGATTGTGGCTGTCATTCCCTATTTTGGGTATGCAAGACAGGATCGAAGAGGGCGAGGACGAGAGCCAATCACCGCTAAGCTCGTAGCAAATTTGCTCGAGAAAGCTGGGGTGACGCGTGTGCTTACGATGGATTTGCATACAGAGCAGATCCAGGGATTTTTTGATATCCCACTCGATAATCTCTACGCGCGGCCTGTTCTTGTGGAAGCTGTCAAAAGGCTGAATTTAAGAAAGCCTGTGGTGGTTACTCCCGACTTAGGAAGCATTCGCTTGGCGCGCTCATTTGCTGAGGCGCTGAAAGTGGAGCTTGCGATCGTCGATAAGCGTCGAGTGAATGCAAAACAAGTGGAAACAAACGCCCTGATCGGGGATGTCGAAGGGTCTGATGTCCTTCTTGTCGATGATATCTGTTCGACAGGAGGAACGTTAAAGACGGCGGCAGAAGTATGCAAACGGGCGGGATGCCTGAATGTTTATGCCGCAGTCACCCATGGACTATTCGTTGGGACGGCGTTAGAGGAAAGTGCGATCGAAAAGATGGTCATCACCGATACAGTTCCTCTTGCAGAGGGAATGGATCGGACTCGATTGGAGATTGTGTCCGTAGCACCTCTATTTGGTAAGGCTATTGAGTACATCATGGGTGCTAAGTCTATTTCCTCCTTGTATTCCTAAATTGTTTTGCAGCTGCAGATTTTTGTGATTTTAAGCCGCATGCGCATGGTTGCCATGCTGGATAACATTTTTGGAGATAATTTATGAAACTCACAGTGAAACCGCGTGTTGGAGAAAAGAAAGGCAGCATTAAGCAAGTCAGAAGAGAAGGGGATATTCCGGCCATTCTCTATTCAGGCAAACAGCAGCCGATTAAAATTTCTCTAAACGGCGCTGAATTTAGTGCTGTTCTACGTGGTTTAAAAGCAGGTGGACTTCCAACGACAGTATTTATGCTGACTGATGGAAAAAAAGAGTGGAAAGCGATCATTAAAGATATTCAGTATCACCTCACAACATACGCCGTGTCCCATATCGATTTTGAAGAGCTGCATGCGGATGTTCCTGTGAATGTGAAGGTTCCTATCCAATGTACGGGAGTTGCTGACTGTGTAGGGATTAAACTCGGTGGCTTTTTACGTCAGGTTGTGCGTCATGTTAAAGTGGAATGTTTACCAAAACACATTCCTTCAGAGTTCCAGATTGATGTGCGTGACTTAGGGATTCGTCAGTCAAAACGTCTGAAAGACATCGCGATGCCAGAAGGGGTTAGACCACTTGCTGGCAAAGAAGAAGTTGTTGTTGTGATTGCGAAACGCTAGGGCGCTTCATGTTGCTTGTTGGACTTGGCAACCCTGGAAAGAAATTTCTGGGGACAAGGCATAACTTGGGGTTTGAAGTGGTCCAGCAGTTTGCTAAAACCTGTGGTTTAGAGCTTCGCAAGGATGATTTCCTTGATGGCTTTTTTGCTCAGGGAAAATTGAAGGATAAGCCTTTTGCGATTTTGATGCCAACCACGTACATGAATCACAGTGGAGTCGCGGTTGGCAAGTGTGTCGTAAAGTTAAAGGATCATCCCAATGACGTGCTTGTTGTCTGTGATGATGCGGCACTTCCTTTGGGAACCCTGCGCTTGAGATTTCAGGGGAGTTCTGGGGGACACAATGGCCTCAAGAGCGTTGAGGAACATCTCAGGACCCAGAGTTATCCACGCCTGAGAATGGGAATCGGCGCTCCGCAACAGGGTGAGAAGTTAGAAGATTTTGTCTTGAGCCCTTTTATGGAAGAAGAGATGAAAAGTGTCTCTGATATGATAGAAGGGGCTCAAAAAATTTTAGAATTGTGGCTGCTCGAAGGACTTGCAGCTGCGAGCAGTCAAGCGAATCAACAGAAGGAGAAATAATTGCATGTCCAAGCAAAGGAAGAACCTTTACGAAGGGATGTACATCTTGAGTGCGACGCTCAGTGAAGAAGCGCGGCAAAAAGCTCTTGAGAAGATCACCCTCGGAATTACAGGTCGTCAAGGAGAGATTCACAAAATGTTCGATCAAGGACGCAAAAAAATGGCGTACGAGATCAATGGAAAAAGAGAAGGGTATTATTACCTCCTGTATTTTTCTGTACCCACACCTGTGATGACAGAGATTTGGAAAGAGTACCATCTTAACGAGGATCTTTTACGATTTTTGAACTTACGTGTCGAAAAAGTTCCTGAGAAAATAGAATTTAAACCTTTGATCCAGGAGTAGGAAGACATGGATATGACAATGCAAGATGAAAGCAGGAAGCCTGCAGTAGAGGGGATCTTCGTAAAGAAGAAAAGACGTTGCCCTTTTGTGGCTTCAGGAATTCGCTTTATCGATTATAAGGATCTGAATACGCTGTCCCAATTCATTACGGAAAATGGAAAAATCATTCCACGACGCATTACGGGAGTTTCTGCGTATTATCAGAAAGTATTAACGCAGGCAATCAAACGCGCAAGGCACATGGCATTATTGCCTTTTGTCTCTGATAATTAAAGGAACAGGAATTATGAAAAATCTGAAAGACAAGAATCTAAAAAATCAACTTTTGCTCGTTGCAGATGTGGATGATTTGGGTCGTAGTGGGGACTTAGTCAAGGTAAAGCCTGGATATGCGCGCAATTTTCTTCTCCCTCAGCAAAAGGCGATCATTGCAAGTCCTTCGACCATCCGTTTGCAAGAAAAACTGAAAAAAGAACGTGCTCAGCAGGCTGAAGTTGATAAAAAAGAATCTGAAGCCTTGGCAGCTAAGATGGAAGGGATGAGCTTTTCCATGGAAGTCAAAGTCGATCCAGATGGACATATGTATGGTTCGATCACAGCTATGGATATCGCTTCTTCTTTAGTGAAGATGGGATTCCCTGTTGAAAAGAAACATGTTGTGCTTCTCCAGCCTTTGAAGACTTTGGGCGTGCACCCGATCACTTTGAAACTCAAAGAAGGGGTTCCTGTCCAAATCACATTGAAAATCGAAAGCGATTCTCCGATTAAGGGAGAGGCTGCAAATCTTGATGGGCAAGGCCTTTAAAACTGTGCAGGGGATCACGTTATTTTCCCCTGCTAAAGTTAACTTGTTTTTCAAGGTTTTAGGCAGAAGATCAGACGGCTATCATGAGGTCGCATCTCTTAATCAAGTCATTGACTTGGGAGATGTGATTACTTTAGAGCGCTCTGTCCAAGATACCTTTACCTGTTCTGATCCTGAGATCCCCTTAGATCACACCAATCTTGTTCTGAAAGCCCTTGCCTTATTTCGAGAGAAAACTGCTTTAAATTTTCCTGTTTCCATTCATCTCGAAAAGAAAATTCCCATTCAGGCAGGCCTAGGTGGGGGCAGTAGCAATGCGGCAACGACACTTTTTGGGTTGCAACTGTTAAGTGGATTAGATCTAAAGGAGAAAACCCTTCAAGAATGGGGTTCTTTCTTAGGAGCTGATGTTCCCTTTTTTTTCTCGGAAGGGACTGCTTATTGTACCGGCAGAGGGGAATGCATTGAGAACATAGACTCTCTCATGTCTTTACAGAGATTATGGATTGCCAAGCCACAAGAAGGGCTTTCGACGCCAGCAGTGTATTCACACGTTCAAATCAGAGCAGAGGGACATGACGCCACCCAAGCACTAGAACATGCAAAATTGGGCCGTTTAGTGTCTTTTAATGATTTAGAAGAAGCGGCATTCTCTTTATTACCTTCACTTAATTCCTATCGACAACAACTCCTGGAACTTGGATTTTCTAAAGTTGTCATGACAGGCAGTGGCAGCGCCTTTATGTGTTTTGGAGAGCCTATACTGCAACCGGTCAAAAAATGTGAAAAATGCCGAAAAGACGCCTTGAATTTAAGCCAGGCGAAGCAGACCATGTGCACACACATGGTCGATGGGGATGGGTCTCAAATTCAATGGCAAGCCGACGTTGGCAGATTCACATTTTTTGACCGGTTGCAGTATAAAATTGATCGTGACTTCGTATTGTATCCCGTGTCATATTGCAGACGTAAGAAGGGTAAGTGGTATGAAAGATAAGCAAACAATTGTCATCACAGGTGCTTTTGGTTTTATTGGATCGGGATGTGTGAGTTATCTCAATGCTCAAGGCCATGATAACCTCATTTTAGTAGATGAATTTGATGAAACAGACAAGTGGAAGAATCTCCTCAATAAGAAATACCTCAAGATTATTCCAAAAGATAGGCTATTTAATTGGTTGCAAGGCAAAGAAAATGAAATTGATGCTTTTATTCACTTGGGAGCTTGTTCTGATACCTTAGAAATGAATGAAGAATATCTGAAAGAAAATAATTTGAATTACTCCATTCGTTTGGCTGACTATGCCCTAAGATTTGGGAAGCGCTTTATTTATGCCTCATCGGCTGCGACTTATGGAGATGGAAGTTTAGGCTTTGAAGATAATCATGACCGCTTAGAAGAGCTTAAGCCTTTAAATCTCTATGGGTTTTCTAAACACCATTTCGATGTGTGGCTGAAAAAACAAGGCGTGCTCGATCAAGTCGTAGGACTTAAATATTTTAACGTCTTTGGCCCCAATGAAAACCATAAAGGACGGATGGCTTCGATGGTCTACAAAATGCTGCCGCTTGTCCAAAAAGAAGGGGAAATTAGGTTATTTAAATCTTCTGAGCCAGAACGTTTTCAAGATGGTGGTCAATGTAGAGATTTTATCTACGTCAAAGATGCTGTGCGGATGACGTGCGAATTTTTAGAGAATACGACGAGTGGGATTTTTAATATCGGTTCTGGATATGGAACAACGTGGAACGAGCTTGCCACAGCACTTTTCCAAGCGCTCGGCCAAAATCCTAAGATCGTTTATATCGATATGCCTCCTGATCTCAAAAAACAGTACCAAAATTACACGTGTGCAGATATGACAAAATACAAAAAGCTTAAAGGTGGTGGATGTCAGTACACCATTCCGGAGGCCGTAAAGGAGTATGTTTGTGAGTATCTCTTGAAGGAAAAACGATGGTAAAACTCAGCGGTGTCCTTAGTCGGTTTCAACCAGTTCACGTCCTTGTTCTTGGCGATTTTATGATCGATACGTATACGACAGGGAAAATTAGAAGAATTTCGCCTGAGGCTCCTGTGTCCGTTCTTCACGTGCAAGCCCAACAGATGCGTCCAGGCGGCGCTGGAAATGTTGTCCTCAATATGATTTCGCTCGGAGCCTCTGTAACAGCTATCGGCAGAATTGGAGAGGATGCAGGAGGGAGGGAACTCAAAGAGATTTTGAAAAAAGAAGGGGCTCAGGTCGACTATCTCCTCGAACAAACTGGCTATCAAACGCCTGTTAAAAATAGACTGATTGCCGACGCGCAACAAATCTTGCGCGTGGATTTTGAAACGCTCACAGCGCTCGATGAAAACTTAGAAAAGACGATCCTCAGCCACATTGATGCACTCGTGGCTCCTGCAGACGTCGTGTCGATCTCTGACTATGGTAAAGGCTTTTTATCCCGTCCCCTCCTGCAACACGTCATTGCAAGTGCTCACAAACAAGCAATTCCTGTTATCGTGGATCCCAAGGGAGAGGATTTTTCAAAATATCTGGGTGCCACAGTCATTAAGCCTAATCTAGCTGAAGCTTATGGAGCCTCGAAGCTCTCTCTGGATGCTCCTTTAAAAGAAGTCGCCCGCATTCTTCTTGAGAAAGCAGAAGCGGAAATGCTCGTCCTTACGCGTTCTGAAGCGGGAATTACCCTTTTTGATAAACAAGGTCAGCAACTCGATTTTCCTGTGCGCTCTAAGGAAGTAAAGGATGTCACAGGAGCAGGCGATACCGTTCTTGCGATGCTGAGTATTGCGCTCGCTAACAAGCTCGAAATGCGCTACGGCGTCCAGCTTGCGAATATCGCAGCCGGGATGGCCATTGAACGCCTTGGGTGCGCGCGCATCGAGCTTGCCGAAGTGGCAGAGCGTCTTCTTGAGTATGATGTGGATAACAAGATCTTTGACGAGGAGCACTTATTTGCTCTGCAGAAAACTTTAGTTGGCAAAAAGCTGACAGTTTTGGGGTTGGATAGTAGCTCTGGGATGACAACAACACTATTTCGCAGTCTTAAAAAACTCTCTTCTCGGACCAAAGAAGAAAAACTGATCGTTTACGTAAGGGATCAAGATCCTAGTGAAGAATTCATTTCTCTACTCGCGTCCCTAGGAGAGGTCGATTTTATCATCCTTCAATGTGATAGCCTGAAGCATCTCTGTGAAGAGATTCACCCCGCCCAAGTCTTTATCCTCGATAAGGAAGGTCTGATCCCACTCGAACATTTAAGCGTGCTTCTGACACGGGTTTAACAGTTTTTCTTGTAGATATCCCAGAGTCTTTCAAACCCTTTTCAAGGGTCTTGGATTATTCACTCTTTTTTAGCGACTTGGGATTAGTCGTCTTGGCAACAAATTTTTTTGTCTTCACTCGCGCCTTACCCTTCCGCAATGGTCGCTCTCTCCGGACAAAAAATTTAGTGCAGCATTCTTGTAAAATATGTATTTATTTTCCGCGAATAGTATTACATGTCTAGTACTGCCGATAAATACACCATTTTATATAGAACGTTTCTTGTAAATAATACGAGTGCGCTTTTAAGGTGAAATTATAATTGGAAGATGGAAAACCCTTTAGAAGGTGGGAATGATGGGGATATTCGGAGAAAACTGGACAAAAGAACAAAAAAAGCTATCACTTGCCTGCTTTTTAGGTTGGACACTAGACGCCTTTGATTTTTTTCTTCTAGTGTTTGTTTTAAACGATGTTGCCGAAGAATTCAATACCACTATCGCCTCAGTGACACATGCCATTTTTCTCACACTAGCCTTACGTCCCTTGGGAGCTTTCATCTTTGGTCGTTTAGCAGATAAATATGGGCGAAAGCCTGTGCTAATGGTGAACATTCTCTTGTATTCATTTTTCTCCTTTCTGACGGCATTTGCGCCCAATCTCGTTGTCTTTTTCATCATTCGAGGGCTATTTGGCATCGCGATGGGTGGAGAATGGGGAGTCGGATCTGCGCTTGTCATGGAATCGCTTCCAACAAAATCTCGTGGCTTCATGTCGGGAATCCTACAGGCGGGGTATTCAACAGGCTATCTGATAGCATCTCTTGTTTTTGGTTATCTCTACCTACATATCGGTTGGAGAGGATTATTCGTCATGGGAGCACTTCCAGCTCTTCTGGTTCTGTTCATCAGAAACAACGTTCAAGAATCGAAAGTCTGGAAAACGATGCAATCACACGCTAAGCCAGGATTATTCAAAACGCTTCGAGTCCATTGGAAATTATCAATCTACGCAATTGTTCTAATGACAACCTTTAACTCGTTTTCTCATGGATCTCAGGATCTCTATCCAACATTTCTGCGCCTGCAACACAATTTTGATGTCGATACGGTTAAATGGATCACCGTTATCTACAATATAGGAGCCATTATTGGGGGAATTAGTTTTGGTATCCTCTCTGAGCGGATTGGGAGACGCTATGCTATCATGAGTGCTGCCCTACTCGCACTTCCCTTCATCCCTTTTTGGGCCTTTGGAACAACACCTCTCATCTTAGGTTTTGGAGCCTTCTTTATGCAAATAAGTGTCCAAGGCGCTTGGGGTGTGATCCCAGCCTATCTCAATGAATTGTCTCCTGCCGCAATCCGTGGCACATTTCCCGGCACTGTTTATCAACTGGGCAATTTATTGGCTTCTTATAACGCTGTGTTACAAGCTCTCTGGGCCACTAACCTTGGAGGCAACTACAGTGTCCCGCTAGGAGGGCTAATTGCCGTTGTGGCTATAATCATCGCCGGCCTTGTTGCAATCGGTTATGAAAGTAAGGGTGTAAAAATGTAAAAATATTTAATTTTTTTAGCATTCCTAAACATGTAATGTTGAGGGGGTGTGTTGCATAACCTCCAAGTGGTTCCCCTGACGTTCTTACAGGTTATGTAGCATAGACGTCGATCATGGCATTGATCCTTAGCGCTTTGATTGTTAATTCTACTTGCTGGCGTGTTGTAAAGTGACTTTTTAGGTTTACATCCATTCGGATGTTGAGGCCAATTCTCAGAATCGTTCAAAATTTTTTTTCAAGGGACTTCGGATTAAAAGTTGCAATATATCCGTTTTATTGCAATAATAGCGTGTTTTGGAAAAAATTATGATAATATAGGTGATTATGTTCGCTGTCAATGCATTTGTTGATAAATTTTTTGAATTATCTCAAGATCAAGAAGAAGCAAAAACAGAGCTTTTACAGACAGCCTTTCAAGGGAAAGTTCTCGCTTGTGGTGCGGGTGCTCTTGTGGGCGCTGTTGCAGTTGCGAATCTTGTTTCTTTGCTGGCGACGCCGATTTTAGCAACCTTAGGTCTTGCCTGTTGTGCCGTTCTAGGACTCATTTGCAGAGATATTTTTATCGTATCGGTCAATCTTGAAAACGAAGCAAATACTAATGGATGGGCGCGCCTTACTAGAGACGTTTCTCGTGCTGCGCAATCAACCTGGGATCCGCAGGGAGCAACAGAACGCTTCATCAAGGATCTCGTTAAAGGCACCTGTGTGATTGGTCCTACATTGCATGCTGTGATGGATCAACTGAACGCAGCAGGGCGTTCTTGAGAAAATAAAGGTTCCCACGTAGAGAGCATTGTGGATTAAAAGAAGACTGGCAGTGGGGGCATACGCTCCCGCTGTCCTTGCACTCTTGAATGCTCAAAGTCTCTTGGCTGGATCTACAAAGAATCGCTTGTCTATCCCATTCATTTTCTTCCCAACGCCTGCAACATTTAAACTGAATTGCTACAATGTCTAAAGGGCTCTTGTAGTGAAGGTACTCAAATATGGTGGACCTGACAGAAAAAATCTTCTCCTTGGGAAGCTCTTCTGCATAAGTCTTCTTGGCTTGTCACTAATTTCCAGTCTTGATCGTAGAAAAACAGATCGTTAGAAGAGCCGTGGCGCTCTGTCTTAGAACCTAGATAATTGCAATAAGCATCCCATGTTTTTGCCCGAATGGATTCTAGGGAATCTCTCTCTGTCACAGAAATCCGAAATAGCCTACGGATCTGCATTTTCATGATTTCAATGCCGACTTCAATGGTTTTGGGTTTTGCCAATATCTGCTGGGCTGTTGCCAAGACGGGGGCTGTCTCATGCAGAGGCGGGGTGACAAGGGCTGTTAAAAAGGGGTTTGGGTCTATTTTAGACAACATAAATTCTCCTGTTTTTAATGAAATATGTGACGCATGAGGCTTTGATGATTTCTGGAACGACAAAGGGATAAAATCCAAGCTCTAAGCATTGGTTTAAACCCACAAATTGGGAAAGAAAAAGGGAGCCTAGGCCCAGTTGTAACAAAAGGGCAAAAAAAAGCGTGGGAAATAGGCGTTTCTTGTGTTCGATCCTGTAGCCGATGATCAAGGCTTGGGCGACATAACCTAATAAATAGCCTCCTGTAGGACCGATAAGATGGATAGCCCCTGCAGCGCTTCCTGCAAAGACAGGAAATCCCACACATCCTTGAAAAAGATAGCAAAGAGCCGCAAGTGCCCCCTTGCCAGGTCCTAGGAAAATACCGATTAGCATGACCCCAATTGTTTGGATTGTCAGCGGAACGGGGGTGAAGAAGAGGGGAATTTCAATCTGTGCACAGAGGCCAAGAAAGCACGCACCTAAAATAACTTCAGCACAGCTTACAAGTGCCTCTGGAACCACCTCTTTTCTTTGAGTGAGCAACATGGAGTTTCTCCTGTTTGAGAATAGACCTCTTTCGCAAGAGGTCTATTCCAAGGATTAATGAAAGACGATGCAGGAGACATTCCTGACATTTTGCCAGAACTCTGCTACAGTATAGATCGGATGTTGCGTTTCTGTGAAGATAGTGTCATATTCGGGCCAGTACAGATACAGAGTATTTTCGGAACCGTATGGCTGCTCCTGAAAAGTTGCTTGTATAAATCTCGAATAAGCCTCAAACATTTTTATTTTAATAGTATGTAAAGGATCTCCGCGATTGATCGTCACATGAAATCGATGGTTCATACCCATATTCGGGGTACAGATCGGGATGGTTGTTTGCTCGGCTAAACGGTTGTTGTTTTGAATTCTTCCCATAAAAACCTCCTGGTTGTTTTTACAAGACGGGAGTCTAATGGGAGGATGGGATCGTTTGCAACCGCGCTTTTGTGTGAATAAACTAAAAAATAGTTCATTAAAAGAGGGTTTGTTGTATTCTGGTGGGAGAGGATGAAACTAGAAAATAGGTTGATTTTTCATGCTAAGAGGTTTGTGTGGGAATCAAAACATCCAAAAGATCCTTCTTTTTCTCTTTGTCAACAGATCATGTTATGGCAAGCAGATCGAGCGGCTGTTGGATACGCCGCTCACGACGATTCAGCATGCGCTTTCACGCCTTGAAAAGGGGAAAATCATCACAAGTTCGGTGCAGGGAAAAACAAGGATTTACCAATTTAATGTAGAAAACCCCCTTCTATTAGAGATCGAGCAGTTGCTACAAAAAACCTACACGCTGCTCCCTCCTCACGAGAAAAAACTCTATGCGCGTGCTCAATTAGAAACGGAGAAAAAAGGGGGAAGCAAGCCTGCTCTTGTGGCTTTTTGGGGGCAGTTGAAACGGGTTTCTACCTTCACCCGCAGCAGTAGTTCAAGGTCGGGGCAAGAAACGGGGTGGAGTGGAAAGGGGGATGGAATGGTTCTTGTAACTCAGCCGAGTGAACATGTGATTCTCTTTTCAGAGAAGGGGACCTGGCAGGGGGAAAAGGGTTCTAAAATGACCTTTACAAACGTCTTTCGCTGGACCCTGGATCTCTATGGGGGTATGGTTGGGTTAGAGCACCTGCGGCTAGGGCCTAACAACCCGGTCTTTCTTTTTTATCTCACGCCCGATGCTTCTTTGCCTGGTCTTTCTTCTGTGGGTTCTCACCTGTGCGAACTGGATGCTTATTTTGCAACCGCCTCCTGGGATTCTTCAGGGATTCGGCTCAAGTGGCGTGTCATTGGTCTTAAAAAGAATGAAGAAATGGAATATATCTACAAATCCAGAAATTAATATATTGAGTTTGTTGTGAGTATGCTTTTTGCATTATAACCCAATTTGAGACCATTGCATAACTTAAGATAATGGGGAAAAATCTCCTGAGAGGTGCAATGGTCTCAACTTGAGAATGTTGAGAAAGATGGCTTTCTAGAAGGTGCTGCAAAAAATCTGGGACAATTTCACGTCCACGGAGATATCTTTACTCTCTAAGCGTGAACAGGGGGCTTCATCGCCCCCCAGTATTATATTTTAGGTTTTTAGTTCGTCTTCGGGTGCATCACCGATTAATACTTCGGACAGAAGCACAATCCCAGCTGTCGAGACGGCATACTTCAGTGTATGCTTGATCACCAACGCAGGATCGATCACTCCAGAAATGAGGAGATCTTCGACTTGTTCTGTCATCGCATTAAAGCCAAAGGAGGGCTTTTCTAAGAGTACTTTTTCCAAGAAGATAGAAGGATCATATCCTGTATTGGTGACGATTTGTCTAAAAGGAGCTTCGCAGGCCTTTAAGACGATTTCAGCCCCCACTTTTTCGTCCCCCTGTAATGAGGAGAGCGCGTGAGCTGCCGCGATACTCGAGCGCAAAAGAGCCATGCCTCCGCCCGCAACGATCCCTTCTTCCATTGCAGCGCGTGTGGAGTTTAAACTATCTTCGAAGACTTGTTTGCGTTGCTTCATTTCAGGCTCTGTAGCAGCGCCAACTCTAATGACGGCAACACCACCAGAGAGCTTGGCTTTTCTTTCTTCGAGTTTTTCTTGATCATAGGAGCTGGTCGTTGTTTTGACTTCGGCGTCGATCTGTTTGATGCGGGTAGCGATGGCATCGGCAGATCCCTTGCCGCCTACAATCGTTGTCTTGTCTTTAGTGATGACGATCTTTTCAGCAGATCCCAAGACGGTTGCGGTTGCATCTTTTAGAGAGTGGCCCATTTCTTCAGACACTAGGGTGGCTCCTGTCAGGATTGCAAGATCTTGTAGAAGGGCTTTGCGTCTGTCTCCAAAACCTGGAGCCTTCACAGCGGCTACTTTTAAGACTTTGCGGATTTTATTGAAGACGAGAGTTGAAAGAGCTTCTCCTTCAATATCTTCTGCAATAATCAGAAGAGGGGAGGAGGTCGATGCTACAGCTTGCAAAACAGGCAAGATTTCTTGCACGGAAGTGATTTTCTTGTCGGTAATAAGGACTTTCGCATCCGTCATCTCCACTGTCATGGATTCTGTATTTGTGCAGAAATAGGCACTAACGTAGCCCCTGTCAAACTGCATGCCTTCGACCATCTCGATGGTTGTTTCTGTTCCTTTGCCTTCTTCGATGGTGATGACGCCTGATTTTCCCACTTTTTGAATGGCATCGCTAATAAAAGTGCCAATTTCTGTGCTGCCAGAAGCTGCAGCTGTTGCGATGCTAAGGGTTTGTTTTTTATCGGCAATCGCAATCGCGCTTTTTTCAAGTTCTGTGACGATGAGATCCAGCGCTTTGTCCATGCCGCGTTTAAGTCCGATCGGGCTAGAACCTGATGCAATATTTTTGATACCGCCAGTGACCAGAGCTCTTAAAAGAAGAACGCTCGAGGTTGTTCCATCGCCATGATGTTCTTTCATTTTGCTGGCAACTTCTTTTCCTAAAGAGACGCCCATATTGGCATATTGGTCTTTAAGAGAGATTTCTTTGACGACGCTATTTCCGTCATTAGTAATTGTAGGAGCGCCCCAAGAAGATTGGAGTCCTACATTGCGTCCCTTAGGCCCTAACGTGATGCCAATCGCATCGGCTAGGAGGTCGATTCCTGTTTTAAGGTGGTTGCGTGCTTCTTCTTCAAAAATGAGTTCCTTAGGCGTAGACATAGTGCGTATCTCCTTGAAAGATCAGACTAGGTCAGAGTGTATAGAGAAGAGAAAAAATTTTCAATGATGAGATCGTTACCTAACTTAGAGCATTTGGAAAAACAACCCATTTTAATGAGATTTTGGGTTTGAGCAAGCCAGCATAGGCGGGGCGCTTCATAGGGGGCAAGCAACAATCAAAAGATCACAAAAAGGCCATTTTTAACAGGGGTCTCAATGATGGAAGAGTTGGTAGATGACTTGTTTGGGAAGCTTGCGGGCTTTGGCAACGGCTTTAATTGCTTCTTTGAGACTTAAACCTTCTTTTTGAAGAAGGGCGACATGTTCTTCAGGGGAGAGATGGGGGAGGCTAGGATCTTCCGGTGCGGGAGGGGAAATGAGAAGAACAAATTCTCCTTTGGGGGGGTGACTTTCAAAATGCGTCAGAAGTTCTTGGGGTGTTCCTGCTAAACGCTCCTCGTGGATTTTTGTCAGCTCGCGTAAGAGGACAATGAGTCGATGAGGGGAGAGCTCATGGAGAACAGTGAGAGTGTCCAGAATCTGGTGGGGAGTATCGTAGGCTAGGGAGGTTCCTGGGTAGGTAAGATTTTTTTTGAGAAAAGCTTCGAGCTCTTTTTTCTTTTTGGGGACAAATCCCAGAAATTGAAAGGGAAATGGGGGGAGCCCCGATAGAGATAGAGCCATCATGAGGGCGGAAGGGCCTGGAAGCATCGTTACCGGGAGGTTTTCTTTGTAGCAGGCTGAGAGCAGTAGGTGGCCAGGGTCACAGAGAATAGGGGTGCCCGCATCGCTAATTAAGCCTACTTTTAACTCTTTTTTAAGGTCTTCGAGGATGGGGTTTAATGCTTTTTGCTCATTAAATCGATGGTAACTTTTGAGGGGGCGATCAATCCCGTGGAATTTCAGTAGATGACGGCTGTGTCTTGTGTCCTCACAAAGGATGTAGTCACAACTTTTAAGGATTTCTAGAGCTCTGAGAGTAATATCGCCCAAGTTTCCTATGGGCGTTGCAATGAGATATAGCATATAGTAGTCGATATCTTGCTCACGAGGAGCCAAGGCTTCGTCGATCGGAACGCTACGCCTCAATTTGGCTGCGCCTCGCAGAGTCAAATTTTATCAACTAGGGTTTAATCGACTATAAGATTTAGGTGGCACCCAGATTTGAACTGGGGAATGGAAGCTTTGCAGGCTTCTGCCTTACCACTTGGCGATGCCACCGGATAAAGGCAAATTATGCTTTACGGAGAGTGATCTGGTCAATTGAAAAATCTTCTGTAGGTTTTTTCAGAAGTAGGGCTGCTACAATCCAATAGAACGCCATGATGGGGATATAAAGGAGGGCGCCATCGGAAACGGCAACAATTAAATAGAGCATAAGCCCAGCAGCAAGCGCTCTTTTCAACGGAGGCTGTCTCTTTAATGGTGTTTTAACAAAAAATGTCCAAAGAGGGGAAAGAATTCCGAGCAGGAATGTGATCAAACCTAAGAAACCAAAGTACTTTAAAACCTCTGGATAGATCATTTCGCCAATCCCTTCAAAAGGGGTCTGCTCACCAATGAGGGTCCATTCCCAAATCACTCCTAGTTGAGAGTCTCGTCCTCCTAGTGAGGAATCCAAAATTTCTCGATTCATTTTACGAGCAAGCAGGTAGGCTCCGGTTCCACAAGCCATCAGTTTTAAGCTCAAGCTCATCAGAGAAAGCTTTGTAACTTTTCTAATGTAAAGATGATTTAAGATTTCACAACACACTAAACCCAGCCAAACTGTACGTGATAAAGTTAGCAAAAAAGCAAGAAAAACAAGGTTTCTTTTCCACCACGATTTTTCAACGTAGCAAAAAAGGGGCAGAAGCAGACTTGTGGCTACTCCATAAATGTTGCCGTTTTGAAATGTGGAATAGAGCTTAATCCATATGTGTCCGCGGTCGTTACATTTTTCCCATTCTGGGATCTCAATATCTCCATAGTTAATAGTAAGAAAGGGGATGTGTGAGTTGATCCCCCATTCAAAACGCAGAATAAACTGAATCAGCCCAAAGAGAGCAACAATAAATACGGCACTTCTTAAGTACTCTGCCGTCTTGGCAAAGTTAAGATGTTCAAAAACTTCAGAGAGAAATCCTAAAAAGATCCAAGGAAGTGCAAAGAAGGAAATCAGGAAAGCAAATGTAAAGCCAAACGACTCAATGCCGTGAAAGCTTAAGCTCGTCAGAGAAACGATTTGAAATGGAAGAAGGAAGAAAAGAACAATTCTATTTTCTCTGGGAAGAACGAGTTTTTTTTGGGATCGAACCCAGAGATAGCTAAAGAGAAAAAGGAGGAGATATCCCCACGTGAGGGGGATATTTGCCACACGAACGCCTCCTTTGGGAAAAATAAAGAGAAAAACAAATGTCAAGAAAAGCAGGGCGTGCGGAAAGAATCGGCCAGAAAAAGAGGCTTGTTTTCCACGAATCATAGAGTGATTATCTCTGTGTTTGCAATTTTGGGGCAATCGTTTATTATGCAAACCAGAGACTGACATATCTTAAGCCTCTTTAGGGGGGAATTTGCTACTTACTTTTTTGTCTGCTGCACTTCTGACGTTTGTCGGGAACGATCCTTTGTGGGAAAATGCTTCTGTGAGTGCGTACGCGATGAATACCGTCACCGGAGAAGTGATTCTTGATGAACAAGGGGAAAAGAGCTTGATGACGGCATCTTGTGTGAAAGTGATCATTGCAGGGGCCGCTCTTTCTCTCCTTGGAAAAGAGACTCATTTTCATACTGATTTGGAATACACGGGAACGATCGATCCTCAAGGTGTTCTTTTAGGGAATATCTATATTAAGGGGGGAGGGGACCCTTGTCTTGGCTCTGGGAGAAATGGACTCTCACTGTCGTTTGAAAAACAGTTAGAAGTTTGGGTTCAAGAGATTCAGAAAGCCGGAATTAAAGAGATTCTGGGTGAGGTGATTCCTGATAGTTCTCTGTGGAAAGATGATTCTGTTGTTTGGAGTTGGGCTGCAGAAGATCTTGGCAATTATTATGGAGCGGGGCCTTCTGCTTTATCGTTTCATGAAAATTATTATGATCTGGTCTTAAAGCCAGGACCTACTGTTGGCAGTGGGGTCGACATTTTGAGAATCGAGCCAAAGGTTGACGGGCTGCTGATGAAAAATAACCTGGCAACAGGTCCTGATGGTTCAGGGGACAGGGCTTGGATTTACGGCACAGAGTTGTCTCCTATCTGTAGGGTACAAGGGACAGTTCCGATGGGAAGCAGTGAGTTTACGATTCGTGGATCGATACAAGATCCTCCTCATTTTTGCGCGCAGTCTCTTGTGAAGGCTTTAAGTGCTTCTGGAATCGCTGTGCGTCATCAGGAAACAAAGGCAGAAACAGAGCGCGTTTTTCTTCATCGCACGAAGTCCCCTACGATTGAGGAGATTGTCTCAATGATGAATCAAAAAAGCATCAATCTCTATGCAGAGCATCTCTTAAAGAAACTAGGAGAAAGCGTGTATGGGGAAGGGTCGACAGAGTCTGGACTGCGCGTGATTAGAAGCTTTTTGGAGAGTCAAAAAATCGATACAAAAGGTTTAAATCTTGTCGATGGATCGGGGTTGTCTAGAAAGGATTTAATGACAGCTAAACAATTTGTCGTTTTTCTCTCCAAAGTAAAAGAGCTTCCCATCTTTTCTACTTTCCTTCATTCTCTTCCCGAAATAAGCCCAGGTATTCGGGCTAAATCAGGGTGTATGTCACTCGCTCGGGGTGCTGTAGGATACGCAGGAGATGTTGCCTTTGCTATTTTGATTAACTATGCTGTGGGATTGGATCCTGAGAAGAAGATCTTAACATTTCTTCCAAAACTGGTGACCAATGAATCGCTTTAAGCTACGACAAATCACAAGTTGGTTGGAGAATTTTCAAGAGTATCCTGACGTTCTGATACGCTTTTTTCAATACGATAGTAGGGCTGTAGGTCCGGGAGATCTGTTTTTTGCGATCAAAGGGGCGAAGGTCGATGGGCACGCTTTTCTTGAGGATGTGAGGGACAGGGGAGCCTGTGCGGCGGTTGTTTCCTCAGAATTTCAAGGAAAGATAGAAGGATTGCCTCTGATTGTTGTAGGCGATGTTCTAGCCTCTTTACAACTCTTAGCACAGATTAGCTTTACGCAAAATCCTTGCAAGGTGATTGCTATCACCGGATCAGTAGGAAAGACAACGACAAAAGAATTTATCGCAACGCTCTTAGAAGGGCGATTTCGGTTAAGCAAGACTCCGGGAAGTGTGAATTCCCAAGTGGGGCTTCCCACATTTTTGTTAAATTGTGCAGGAACAGAAGAGCTTCTTGTGTTGGAAATGGGAATGAATCACGCGCAAGAAATTAAAAGACTCATTACGATGGCGCCGCCCGATATTGCGGTTGTTACAAGGATTGCCCTTGCCCATTCTGCGTTTTTCCCCGAAGGAATAGAAGGAATTGCTGCCGCGAAGGCTGAAATTTTTTCTCATCCTAAAACATTACTGGGTATTTTGAGTACGCAAGCTTTTCAGTTTCCTGTTTTTGAGCAGACGGGCAACTTTCGGAAAGTTACCTATGGACTCGAAGGAGAACAAGGGGAATATGTCCTTTGTAGAGGCCAAAAAGAGGCAGAGATCTTTCATCTGGGAACTTCTTTAGGAACTCTTAAAAGCCCTTTTAAAGCAGTGCATATGCAGGAGAACTTTCTGGCTGCTTGTGTGGTAGCCCTAGAATTGGGTCTAAGTCTTGAAGAAATCAGGGAAAAAGCACCTCTGCTGAAGACGTGCAAAAATAGGTTTGAAATTGTTGAAAAGGAGGGGATCACTTTTTTAAATGATTCTTATAATGCCAATCCAACATCCATGAAAGCGGCACTCCTCAATCTTCCAGAGCCAGGAATCGATGGTAAAGTGATTGCTGTCATTGGAGAGATGCGCGAGCTTGGTAATTTTTCAGCAAAAAGTCATTTAGAAATTGGCGAACTTGCTCTGCAGAAAGTCTCTCACCTTCTTTGCTTAGGAAATGATTGTCAGCCTATGATTGAGCTATTTTCTGCCGCCAATAGACCCGCAGAACTTCTGGTTTCTCTTAAAGAAATGGAAAAACGATTGTTCGAAGTCGCAAAACCTGGCGATGTTGTGTTGCTCAAAGGGTCTAATTCCCATCAACTTTGGAAACTTTTAGGAGAGTAGAATTGTGATTTTTTTTCTCTGTCAGTACCTGCTCAGTCTTGGAATTAAAGTTCCTTCCGCTTTTCTTTATTCATCGAGTCGGATGGTTTTTGCGGCACTGACAGCTTTTCTTGTGACGATGCTGCTAGGGCCAAGGGTTATTGGAAAACTCTATTCTCTTAAAACAGGTCAATCAATCCGTGTTGAGGATTGTCCTCTCCTTGCAGAATTACATAAAAAGAAAAAAGATACTCCGACGATGGGGGGGGTCTTGATTCTTTTTGCCATGTTGGTCTCTCTTTTTTTATGGATGGACTTGCATAGTAGTTTTACATTG
>JACCDG011396761.1_pt1 | contig 21086 bp, 14 predicted proteins | sample 7442471 | NCBI WGS metagenome assembly JACCDG01 (sample SAMN15323444, study PRJNA562643) | freshwater metagenome | isolation source: river surface water | place: USA:Blue River Watershed | collected 2017-08-17 | reverse complement strand
CTTGTTGAAAATTGTACTATCAATCAAGTTCAAGATATTGATGCGAATCCTTTATATTTACAAGGTGGACCAGGAAGCGCAATTGCAAATATTGGTGCTAAAAAGTTTGAAGGTGAATTATCTTTTCCAATTCGTGTTGATAGAGATAACAATCTTGATGCAGCAGTTCAAGCAATTTTTCAACACGCAGAATCACCTATGTCTGGATTGACATTGGATACTAACCATCTTCTTTCTCATTTTGATATTACTGCTGAAGACGGTGCCACTGACAATAATGAACTATTAACAATTGATCAATTAGTAGTAAAATCTCTTACTATTACAGCTAATGAAAATGACTATGTAAAAGTTAATGTTTCTTTTCAGGGAATGATTGATACCAGATCTGCTTCAGACTATGCTGTTCCAGACGAAGATCACGTCTTGGGAAGATCTCTATCATGGGGTGATTGCGACGCTAGTAGATATGAATCGAGCTTAAGAACAGTTTCTAGCTTTGAGATATCTATAAACAATGAGTTAGAAGCACTATCCTTTTTAATGGCTGGAGATTTAGCGGGAGCAAATAGATCCGATCAAATAGCCTTAATTGGAGTAAAGTCAGTAAAATGGTCGGGTCAATACACTGAAATACTTAGAAAAGGAATGGACTTAGAATCAGCTATACATGGTGGATGGATGGTTGATGAAAACTTAGTTTTTAGTATAGGTCCAATAACTAGTACATTCAGAACTCCATTATTTCAAAAATCTGAATTACCTTTATCTTCAAAAATGTTGATTAGGAAAATAAAGTGGAATGCATTAATAAATCCTGCAGCTCCATTGAAACAAGGTGGATTATTTTCGTTTTAAGAATAAAATAACAACATTTCGAATGAATGTATTAAAGGGAAAATTTGCATCATAAAAGAAAGTACAAATTATATTGGTTTAAGGGAGAATTATTATGCCTCTAAATAATAATCTATTTGGTGTTTACAAGTCACTAAAGGTTAGTGGACGTACATATGTAGCCGAAAGCGCAAACAGAAACGTGAGCATGGAAGTTGATGCGAAGAACTATATCCAAGGTTCTCCAAAGGCTCGTGTTCTTAATATTGGTGGAACAAAAGAAACAATTTCTATCACTGCTCCTATCCTTGTAGGTGCTGGTTCCGCTGTTGATGGTAGAGAATTAGCTAACACCAAGATTGCTGAGATTTTGGATCCAAACACTGCAACACTTCCAGTTCTTGAAAGTGCAGTTTACAAAGTTAGCCCAGATGGCGCTAGTGTTTCCATCACATTAAAATCCGATGGTGACCCAGGAGACCCAACTGCAACTACTTCAAGACCATTTGAAGTCTCAGGTAGAGAAATTGAAGAACTTAAGCCAGGTTTTGGTGCACAACCTTCAAGAGTTGCAAGATTCTACGACTTCCGTGTTCAAATTGGTTTCAGAAAGTACTTCATTCTTGAAGCTGAAATCACAGTTGCTGCTACGACTACAGAAGCCTACTTCTTAGTTCCTTATGGCACAATCAACGACGGTACACCTGCTTATCTTCAAGGTCCTTCAGGATCAGGAACAATTGCTGCAGGTTACCAATTCCCATTCCTTGGTATCTCTGGTATCAAGATTACTGGTAAGGGAAAAGCTGCTGTTATCCTTAGAGATATTCCAGGAACAGCAAACTACGGAGACTACTACTTCTTCGATTACTACGGTGGAGAATCCGTTGGAATTGACGAATCTATCAACCTTGGTCTTCAAAGAGGACAATCAGACCTTACATTCCAAAGACCTGGTGAAGCTGTTGCAGAAGCACAAAGTTTCCGCCTTGAGATCTTTGATGGTCTTACAGACAATGCATGGGAATCACTTCTCCCAGCAACAATTGATACATCCAAGTCTGTTGTTTCAACTTCAAACTTCTCTGTATCAACTGGTCTTCTTACTGTTGACTTCGACTTCTACTGCTGGGTACAATAATTTAGCAGTTTACAAATTAAAGCCTCCCTTTTGGGAGGCTTTTTTTATTCTTTAGTCCAATCTACAATAAACTCTTCATAATTCCAATCATCATAAGAATCAATTTTATCCCATGTATCTTTTACTACATAAAAATTGAGTTTATTTAAAATACTGATAATTAATCCATCAACCAAACTACAAACTGAATAATATCTTCTATGCTTAGAATCAACATAATGCATAGTGCAATATAAAATATCTCCTACTTTTGATTCTAAAACTACTTTTTCTATAGATGTTCCACTGTCTTTCAAATGCTTATTGAATATTTGATAAATTGTATGAATATGTGAGTTTTTATGTAAACCTTTGAAGAAAAAAGATAGCATTGATCCTTCATATGGGTTTAAAACAATTGCAATATCTTTATCATCACCCTCAATTACTGCATACATTTTATTGTCAGGGCTTATTAAAATATGCTGAAGATCCACTTTCAATAAACTTAACTCTTCTATATCATTAAGATTTTTAGTTTTTATTGTAAGTTTCTTAATTGGTAAATCTTCCATTAATGCTTGCAGCCTTCAGCTTGACAAGGTTTACAATTTCCACATAGTTTATTGTTCAAATAATGCGATGCTGCAACTAAAACAGATCCCAAAACAAGCATAACTGTAAACTGATCAAACTCTATATGACCGTGGGAATGAGAATGATGTAGTCTTGCAATAATGATGAGAAGTAATCCTGAACTTAAAAATGCGAAAGCCTTATATGATTTATGTTTTTTAAACCCAAAGCACAAACTGCTAATTCCCAGAACAGCTGAAAAGGATAGCATCCCCCATTCAAAATACTCAGTGACAAACAAAGATAAACCAAATATTGGGATAAGAGTAATTATCAATGGCACAATCAAACAATGAATTGCACAGGTAAGGCTCGAGAACATTCCTACTTTATCTATCATTTTAATTCGTAACTCTTTCTGTGAAAATGTTGAAGCCCATATTTTTTGATAGCTTCCTTGTGCTTTGCAGTTATGTAACCTTTATTATTAGCTAAATCATATTCAGGATATTCTAGATGTAGCTTTTCTAAAATCCTATCATGGTGAACCTTAGCTATTATGCTTGCTGCTGCTACTGCTAAAGAAGTAGAATCAGCTTTTGGTATCATTAACTGTGGTAATAAGTCTATTTTTGGCCCTTGATCGATAACATAAATATGTGGTAATTCATCCAAATACTTTATGGCTTGAGAGGCTGAAGTGAGCATAGCAGATTGATTAGCTTTTTGCAAACCATATTCATCAATTTCATTTGCAGATATTTCAATCACTCCATATGAAACACAACTAGTAACTATTTTTTCAAATAACTCTTCACGCTTTTTTTGAGTAAGCTTTTTAGAATCATTTACTCCTTCTAGTACTTGTCTATTATCTAAAACTACACAAGCTGCGACTAAAGGACCAGCTAATGAGCCACGACCACACTCATCTATACCAGCAACATATCTTCCATATTTAATTCTAAGTTCATCGTCAAACTTTTTTAATTCAATATATGCTTGAGATTTCATTGCATTTCTTTCTTCGCTGCAGTATGTACTTTGTTTGTCAAAAAATTGACCAATTCTCTTCCAGATTCCACTAAAGAAGATAAAAGCTCAATGTTTTCAGATTCAAAATCAGAATCAATACTTTCTTTGAGATCTTCAAGTTCTTTTACTTCTAAGCTGGATAAGGCTTTGGTGTCAATTAATTCTACCAGTTGCATTTTGAGAGATACAAGCCAGTCTCTCAAATTAGATATTTGCCTAAATCTTTCATCGTCAATTTTATTTTGTTCAGCGTCAATAAGCATGGAAGCCATTTCTTCTTTAGATAGCGAACCGGAAAGAACCATGACTTTTTCAACGCCAGTGTTTTCTTCTATAGCCTTGACAATCACAATACCATCTGCATCTACTTCAAAAACAACATCAATTTTTGGAACACCTCTTCTCATTTTGGGAATGTTGTCTAATTTGAACTCGCCAAGAAAATGATTGTGTTTTGTTTGAGGGCGCTCACCTTGAAAAACTTTGACATCAACTGTAGTCTGATTGTCTTCTGCAGTAGTAAATGTCTCTCTGTATTCTGTAGGAACTTGGGTGTTTCTTCTTATCATTGTATTCATAACACCACCCATTGTTTCAATTCCAAGTGACAGCGGAGTGACATCAAGTAAAAAAACAAGCTTATCCGAATTACCTGAAAGTACAGATGCTTGGATTGCTGCTCCTAGTGCAACAGCTTCGTCTGGATTAATACTTTTGTTGGGTCTTTTTCCAGTCCATTCTTGTACTTTTTGAGCAACATAAGGGATTCGGGTTGAACCTCCTACAAAAACTACTTCATTAATATCAGAATAAGATATACCAGCATCTTTAATTGCTTGCTCTATGCAAGCTTTGGTTTTAAGCAAAGGTTCTTCTAAACACTTTTCAAACTCTTCTCTAGTAACAGACACAGATAAATTAACTAATTGTCTGTTTCTAAAAGCAAACATCGGAATACTTACAGTAGTTTTTTCTACTTGAGATAAAGTTTTCTTTGCTTTTTCTGCTGCAGCTCTTAATCTTGATTTTTGAGTATCGTCTAGATCTTCAATACGATCTTGCTGATAATTGTAATCAAAGTTAGCATTAAACTTTGCAAGAATGATTTGAGCTAAAGAGGAATCGAAATCTGACCCTCCAAGTTTAGTGTCTCCTGCCGTTGAGAGAACATGAAAATCACAACCATCAGATAACTTAAGTAGAGTAACGTCAAAAGTACCGCCGCCAAGATCGTAAACCAAGATTGTCGAATCATTATTTTTATCTAATCCATAAGCTAATGAAGCAGCTGTAGGTTCATTAATAATTCGTAGTACATTTAATCCAGCAAGTTCTCCTGCCATCTTTGTTGCTTTGCGCTCATCATTATTAAAATATGCAGGAACGGTAATAACGGCGTCTGTAACTTCTTGCCCTAAATAATCTTCTGCATCTCTTTTAAGTTTTTTCAAGATTTCAGCAGACACTGAATATGGAGAATATTTAGTCCATAAACCAAAGGAATACAAATCTTCGAACCCTTGAGCCATTTTGCGCTTAACGAGTCTAATGGTTCGATCTGGTACTTGTGATTCATAGTCAACTGCTAAATCTCCTACAAGTACATTATTATCTTCGTCGAGTGAAAAAACTGATGGAGTGATACGATTACCTTCAGCATTAGGGATGACTTCTGGAATGTCATTTTTTACATAAGAAACTACAGAAAATGTGCTACCTAAATCTATACCAATTGCTATTCCCATAAAAGGAATTATACATTATTCAGGGTCTTCGTCGGGTAAAACAGTTCCGCCTGGCTTATATCCTTCCATTAATGTATGCAGAATATCAGCTTCTTCAAGTTTCTTCTGAACACTCTTGATTTCATTCTTACTTATTGGTTTTTCAGAATTAACCATATTAGGGTCCCTATGCAAAGAGTTTTTGTAATCATGTGCCATAGAGATTAATTGAACTACTGCAAAGGTATCTTTACATTTAAGGCATCGCATGACAGCATAAACCTCCACTTCAGATTTAGGAAGCCAACCTAAATGTGACTCTCTAAAAAATGGATGTTTGCAAGTTCTATTTAGACAATTTTTGGGCTTACCTACAATAGTTTGATGATGCATAGTATACCTGCCTATAAGATGCTAATTCTTTTTATATTCTGTCTTTTTATCCTTAATTCCTAAGGATAAAAGATAAACTATATGGTATATTATAAATAGTAGTACTGTTCATTGTCGAACATTATTCTCCCAAAGATGGACTGTTTGAATACATTTAGGAGGTTAATGACAATGAGCATACTTAAAGATATTGAAGAACTCTTTACAACTGTATTTGAAACTATTTTCAAATTCGAGTTATAATTATGAAAAACGCCCTTGTTTACGCATGTTTTTTATCAGGTAAGTGGTATTCATTAGTAAACAATCAATTAAACAAAATCTTCTCCTCTGATCATTATTTGAATGGAGGAGAAGTTTTTATTTGTGCTACTGGTACTCAAGAGGAATATGAAAAATTAGTTGCTATGGTTTCAGATCACAAAGCGACTTTTTCATTTCATACAGACACTACTTTTGGATGCGAAGCTTATGGATTTAAAAAAATGCATGAGTTGAGCAAAAAAGGTTACGATTATATTTGTTTTATTCATAGCAAGGGAGTTTCTAGATTAAGAGATCCAATGCCAGTAATTGTAACAATCAATACATGGAGAGCTTGCATGGAATATTTCGTTCTGGAAAAAATGAACGAGTGTATAGATGCAATGAAAAACAGTGATAAAAATTGTGCTGGCGTTATGCTTGATGTCTTAAATTGGTGGCACGACGAAGTTCCATTTGAAAAGTCCCTATCTATCTATCTTTGGGCTGTTTTTCCTGGTAATTTCTTCTGGGTTAAAGGGTCTTGGTTTGCAGAACAGAAAGAACCTACTTTTGAAGAAGATAGGTACGAGTATGAAAGATTTTTAGGAACATGTAATGGAATAAACCCCTACTATATCTGGACTAAAAAATATTCAGAAGTAGGGGCTCATATGTCATATTTCGAACCAATTTATGAAGATGAATACAAAATAGATAAAAAACTTATTTAATAGCAAACATCTTCCAAGCTCTTTCATTTCTGTAAACCTTTTTTCTCATTTGGCAGTGAGATTTAAGGTTTTTTTGTTCTGGCATGAAATCAATAATTACTGCATCAGGTTTACCATTTTCTACTGATTGCTCTATATCTTTGCCAACACATCTTAAAACTCTTCCCACTTGCTGATACGTAGTTACAGAAGATTGATTTGAACCAGCTAAAATAAGAACAGCAATTTTTGGTGCATCAACTCCAACGTTTGCCCATTGCGTTGCTATCAAAACTATTTCATTTTTTTCAACTGCATTAAGCATTCTTCTGCGATAATTCTTTTCCTCATCTGTGGGATCGTCAACACCTTTATCGCCACCTGGAACAAATACTGCATCTTCTATCAAGCCTTCAAGTAAAAATCCATGTTCCCTGCGCTCAACTAATATTAGAGTAGGTCTGCCAGCTTCTTTGAAGGCTTCTGCAAATTGTTTTATTCTGAAGTTTCTTTCCCAGTTATTTACAATGTTATTTGAATATATATCTGCATAAGTATCACCATCATGAGACTCAGATACATTACAAACAAATATTTTGGGAGGTACTAAATATCCAAGTTCAATTAGATCACTAGCACTGACTTCGATAATTTTTTTACCTAATGTGCCTTCTATTCTAATTTCTTGATTATCCATTCTCCAAGGTGTACCAGACAAACCTAATCGATAGTAAGCATTTTTAGCATGCCTTCCTAGCTCTTCTATAACAACTGAAGCAACATGCGCTTCGTCAACTATAAAAGCTTGACATTGAAAAATAAGGTTTCTGACTTGGCCTTTTTGTAAGAGAATATTTTGCCTATTATCCCAAGCTGTTTGAGCCTTTTTATATGCAGCAAGATCTGTCTTAATTAATGCATTGAACTCTTTATCAAATTGTCTTTTAAATGACAAAGCAGTTGCATTCAAAGTTTTTTTCTTTTTGGGATCTGTTTCTTCTGCAGCTAATTTTTCTGCATATTCAAGGTCTAGTGTTAGTTTACTCAAGCTTCTTGATGCATTGTTTTTAGCTATAATCCATTTTTTTGTAGCTTCATCTAATTCTTTCTGAAGTAAAGCTGTTGACTTTGGACCATCAACGTTTGGGTCATCAACAACTTTATTGCCTTTTTCAACATATTTTTTATCAAAGGCAATTAATGCTGTTTGATAGGTAACAACATTTATTCCTTCCATATTCAAATCGCATAATCCACCACCAGCAATACCAACTTTTACAGGCAGGTTGTTGATTCTTAAATATCTTTCAAATTCTTTTTGTGTTTGTTTTAAAAGTTCAATAGCTGGAACAATAAACACAACTGGGGCAACTGCAAGATTTTCAAATATCTTACAGGAAGTCATAGTTTTTCCAGCACCAGTACAAAGAGAAAGCATGCCTCTTTGTGTTTTTCTGGCCAATGTAGCTGCGTTTTCTTGATAAAACCTTAGCTCTTTACCTTCAAAATCACTAGTAACAGGATAATTTCTATCAGGTTTTTGTCTAATATCTTTGATTTCATATTCAATTTTCAAAGATTCAAAAAGCTTTCTTACTCTAGAAGTTAGACCTGAGGGAAATGTCTGGGTTCTTTTGTTATATAAAGATATTTTACCGTCCCATTGTCCTTGCTTAAACTTTTGAGACCATTCAGCAGATGGAACTTCATATGAAAGTTCGGATCTAATTGCTTCGTGAAGGTTGTTGTTTACTCCATATTCTTGGTGTAAGTTGCCAACAATCTTTGCTTGAGAATTATCAACTTCTATAGTTACCATAGCAAAAGGATTATATCACAAACTAATAAAACGGGAAATTGCTTTCCCGTTTTAATTGAAGAATTGCAAAAATTATTCAGGATCTGTAAATGACATAGAATTGAACTTATTAACTGCAACTTGGATTGCCTTGGGTTTTTTGCCAACAAATGTATCCAAGGTAGTCATGACAAGAGTTTGAATATTTTCAATGTCAGTATCTGTCAATTCGATTCCTTGATTTGCAGCAGCTAATCTTAAAAATCTTACGAATTGATCGACTCTGTCAGCGTCTGAAAATTCTCCATCTTTGATTTGTTCAAGACCAGCAATCCATGCATCAACAAGTAGTAAACCCTTTTTACCTAACTTAACAGCCAATACTGATCTGATAACAATTAAAGTTTGTAATGCAATTTTTGAATCAGCTGGAGCACGAGAAAGTAAAAACAAAGCTACACATGAAACAACAAACAACATTCCAACTACAAGTAATCCTTGCCAGTTAGAAAGCAGAGAAGCAACTTGTGTTATGTCCATTTTAACAATCCTTAGCTACAATATCATCAGAATCATCAGATTTATCAATATCAAGATCAACATCTGTCGTAAGAGGAATTACGAGTTCATCCTTAATTGGAGTGTCTTTCTTTTCATCTGCCCATACAACTCCTTCATCTGAGGCAACTACTTCATCGCCTTCTGCATCTGTAAACTTTTCAATCTTACCTGTTGCTCTCTTAATCATTGCCATTTTTCTTTACCTCTAATTATTTAATGTGGAAACATACTTTGTAAGTAAATCTTCCTGCTCTTCAGTCAAAGTGTTAGGATAATTATACAAAAATGTAATATAAAAATCCCCTCTTGCAGAATTGGGCTTAGGGATACCTTCATTTTCAAATTTAATTAAACTATCAAGCTTTGTAAACTTTTGAATAATTACTTCCCTCTTTACACCATTAGGAAAGTCAATTAATTTCTTAGCACCCAGAATGGCTTCAACTGGATCAATGGATACTTTTTTGAAAATATTTCCTTGATTATCAAAATCAAAATCTGGATGAGGATTCAAACCAAACTCCACTATAGCTTTACCAGGAGGATGATTTGGATTTTCTTGATTTCCGCCATCTGATATCATAATTGCAGAGAATAATTGTCCAACTTTGATCTCTAAAGAGCGCTGAATAGTTTCAGACATTAAGCCTTGACCATGGCATTGTCCACAAGTGATATCTTGCTTCCAACCTCTTCCTCTACAATCATGACAGGGTCCTAATATTTGCTCAAAAAAGAAACCAGCTTGATTAAAAGTTTGCTTATTTTGACCTGACCCCATACAAGTTCTGCAAACTTGCTTAGAACCTGAACCACCTTCTCCATTACATGATTTACAAAAAACTCTTCTTTGATACACTATATTTTTAATTTCATCTTTAAATAAATCTTCCAAAGATAAATTAACTTTTATAGTGATAGGGGTGTTGAAAGTTTGTGTTCTTACAATATTCCAATGATCAAACGGATTTCTTGATTGTGGTGGATTGTCGTAACTGTTTTTGCTTTCAGGATTGCTTAAGACTGAATATGCTTCATTAATTTTTTTAAACTTTTCTTCTGCATCAGGCTCTTTATTTATATCAGGATGAAACTTTTTTGAAAGGCTTCGGTAAGCTGACTTAATTTCTTCAGGAGAAGCAGACTTGCTAATGCCTAAAACTTCATAGTGATCTTGCATACTGTATTGTATACAGGTTATCTATTTATTTTCTTAAGTAGTTCGATAATTTTATTAGATGGACACGCTGCATTTTGTCCAACTCCAACATCAGCATGTTGACCAGTTACACCCATAACACAACCTGCTACAGTACCGTCCGTAAGTACAAGCATGCCACCAGATGCGCCTTCCAAAATATCTGCATCGAAGAATAAAATATCCATCCATGCCTTGCTAGGAGCTTGCTTGCCTAATGTTTGATGAACGTTGGTAATTCTACCTACCGTTGCAGTATCATGAAACCCTTCTGGAGATCCTAAAACTGCGATAATATCTCCGACTTCTACTGTGTCTGAATTGGCGAGTTTGACAGCTGGAATGTTTTTAGCAACCGCAGGAGCCAAAATTATTCCAGCATCATAATTAGGATCTGATATTTGCAATTCTGCTGGATACAAAGCTTGCCCATCAAAAGTTACTTTAATTTCATGTGGTTTTTTTGTTAGAACTGGAGGAACTACGTGAGAAGCTGTAACAATGTATCCTTCGCCTACATGAAAACCACTGCCTGTCCAGCTTTGATCACCAGCATCAACATAAATTGTGCATGAAGATTGTATGGCTGATTGAATGATTTTTTTAACAGGGTCTTCTATTTTTTGACCTAATTTCATTCTCCAAGCAAGAGAATCAGCGTTGAAAGAAAATAAACTCATTTATTTATAACCTTGTACATTATGTCTGCTTTTCTAACGGGTCCGAATCTTCTAGAGTCATCAGAGTTACTAGAATTATCACCTAACAAATATACATAATTTTTAGGGACAACTTGCTTCATGACTAAATATTGTTCATTGCCTTGATAGTATTTTGATGCCATAACTCCAATATGCTCATCAAACACTTCTATGTTTTCGGTATGTAAATCGATTACATAGTAATATTTGTCATCATCTACAAACTTGATTCTTTTTATAATTGTCTCTCTGAAATCATTCTTAGCAACCACAATATCATTTACAGAAAAATTATTGGTTTTTACAGCAAGCAACAATTCATTATTTTTAAGGTTAGGGAGCATAGAATCTCCCTTAACCACAATTATTTTGAATGGCACTGCCCATAAAGCCAACACGACTACTACACTTATTAAAATTTTTAAATAACTTCTCATTGCACTTCTCCTATTTGCAGAAGAAGAGCTGAAAGATTTTTGTTTTTTGCCTTTTGGCTCTTTTTATATTAATTTTTCTGGTAATGGTTGAGGGTCTTCAACTATTTGAGTTACTACAGAAACTTTATAATGATCAGGATTTATGTTTGCAAAATTAGGTACACCGTATCCCCAACTTTTTATATCTCCTGCCGATATGAAAGGACTATCTTCAGCTAATTCTTTTAAAGCCTTCATCATTTCAACGTAATTTTTAATTAGTGGTACACCTGCAGTCTTTCTGGAGTATGAAAGTAATAATGCACATATGCCAGCCATAAATGGAGATGCTTGACTTGTACCTGACATTTTTGCATATCCATTATTAAAGTGAGTCGAATATATATCTACACCAGGAACCGCTCCATCAACTTCTTGACCTCTTGAAGAGAAAGTAGCTAAGTTTCCATGTTTATCCAATGCCGCAACGGCAATGACTTCGTCATAATGAGCAGGATAGTTGACGTTACCTGAATCATTACCGGCTGCTGCTACAATAATAATTCCCTTGTCTGCAGCTTCTTTTATCAAAGCATGTATTTCACGAGGAGGTTCTGATGGTGCGCCTAAAGACATGTTGATAATATCGCAGTTAGCATCAATAGCATATCTGAGGCCTTTTGCGATAGCTTCATAAGATCCCGAGCCATCACTATTTAACACTTTTATTGGAAGAATATGGCAACCTGGAGCAACACCAACAATTCCTTTGCCATTTTCTCTTGCAGCAATAATACCAGTAACATGAATGCCGTGACCGCTACCTTTGTCTAAGCCAGTGCCTTCGTTAGTAGCATCTAACATCGTTCCCCAGACTTTTTCTAAATCATCGTGAGGTACTATACCTGTGTCTAAAACAGCAACAAGAATGCCTTCACCCTTAGAAAACTGCCAGAATCTATCAATATTACATGTCATCATACCCCAATCTTTTTTCTCTCCGTCACTCAATGCTGTCATGACATGGGTGACATTGAGTTCTTCTTTTGGTATGAACTCTAATTGATCTTCTAAAGAAGCTTTTTCTCTTTTAACCTCTTCCATTGTACTGATCTCCTTCAAAATACTATTAGTAATATTCTGAATGAGAAGAGGTTAAATCCTATACAATTTCTACTTGATAACTGAAAACTTTCAAGCCAGTATTTGCACCATTAGAAGGTAATAATGAAACAGATATTTGGCTTCCTTTGGCAAACAAAGATGCATCTAAAGTAGTAGTTGGCTCACTAATAGATATCTGCTTATCTTTGTCAAACCAAGTCAATGCTGTCTGGTCATTAATTGTGGTTGGTGTGCCAGAACTTCCATCATAGTAATCATAAGTTAAAATCAAATCAGGACCAACTGGCATTGAATAAATTAAAGTTGAAGAATCTTGTGTCACAGGTTTTGTAGGATCACTTGAAGTTAAAACCACGTTTGAGACATAAGGTATATAGTTTCCTGCCAATACTACAGATGTACTTGTGACTGCGATTCCAGTTTTAAATCCATCTGAAGGAGAGACTTCAGCGTAAATAACATCTCCTGCTAAGAAATAATTATTTGCTCCGTCTAAATCTTCTAGCCTTTGCACAGTTCTTTTTCTATAATTTGGAAGCGAGTTCGTTGTAAAAACTTCAACAGTTGTTCCAGTTCCAGAAACAACTCTGTATCTAAACCATTTTGTCTGAGTGTTTCTTTCTCTGTTGCCATCTGGTGAATTATATTCATAATCAAGAATCATTCTTTCAGAAACAGAAATTGAAGAGCCAATTGATGACATACTTACAATCTTTGGCTTTCCAGTAAGATTTGGCAACGTGGAGTTTAAATATGATGAAAAAACATTCCTATTCTTTACAATCGAGTACTGCAATGCAAAGTCATAAGTATTTGCTACAGAATCATCATAATCCTGTACCAACAAGCCAATTCTAAACTTATTTGATGGGAGGATAAAGAATGTTACAATATCTGCTCTTTCGAGTTCTTGGACAAATGTAACCGCACCATCCTCCCTATTTACGAAGTAATTGCCTCTATTAATTACTCCATTTTTTAAGACTACTAATTGACTGTCTGCTGGCCACCTTCCATTGACAGAGAAATATGTTCTATTATCTACAGTGGTGGTAGGTTCTCCCTCGTAAAAGTTTTGTAATTCTGGATAAACTATTTTAATAGTTGGTAATTCAAACAAAGGTATTTCGAAAGTTAAAGTTCCCAACCTAAAGTCTGTCTTATAGGTAATTGGATTAACTTCATCTCCACTTGCTAAAGTCAAAGTAATCAAAGCGTCTGCTCTTATATTCTTGAACTTAGTTCCATTTAAAAGTATTTGATAAACTTGTGGAGTTACAGGAGCGCCTTGTTCATCCAAACCAGTAGTGTCATTCAATAGAAGTCCGTTAGAAGAATCATAAACTACTTCATCTAAATATTGGAATGTTTTCTGTCTATTTGATAAACAGCCGTTTCTATTAGAGTAAATCAACTCATAATCGGCCCAATCAGTACTATCTCCTCTACAGATACCCCATTGTAATTTACTTGTTTCTGGAACTGTTGAATTAGAAGTCAAATTGTATTCAAAAATACTTCCTTTAACATCATATGCATCCGTAAAATAATATCTTTCAGATGGAGCGGTCTCAACATGGTAAAGAGAGGTAACCAATGGTCTTATTGTAGACCCAGCAGAATAACCCTCTGTCATATTGATTTTATATTCGAGATTTGTTATTAGCTTTCTGAAAGTGTATCCAATACCGCTATTTAAAGTTATCCAAGAAGAGAAATCTTTTCTATTATTGGACCATCTAAATTGAACGCTACAAGTCGAACCAGATGCTGCAGAATATGTGGAATGCAAAGATTTGATGTACTTTGGATCATTATATTCAAAATCTCTGGTCCATGATGCTGTGTAAAGATCATTAGCTTGTCCATGTAAAAATGAATTAAGCGAGTTTTCTAAATCACCATTGTCTTCGCCGTTCAAGATATCGAAGAACTTACCATCAGTATCAACCGAAAGTGTTTGCAATTCTCTCTGATCATGAGCACGTCCAAAGCCGAATGTGTTGATTTTTACACCATTTTCGAGCCAAGAAGTTTGTGCTGTAGTTACAATGTCAGAAGCTAAATCAACAGAAATATTATCTCCATCTGCAAAAACGAAAGACAAAGGCTTGTATGTTTCGGACCATCTTTTTATCAACTCTGTTCTTGCAGTATCAGAGTTTTTTATATCAGAAGCAGTACCATCCCAGTCTTGTCTTAAAAATACTTCAAGAGTATCACCAGAAGTCAAGCCAGTTCCTGCACTAAAAGTCACAGAGCCATTTGTTGCAGATACTGTGTAATTGCTTGTTCTTTTTACTCCACTTACTGAAACTTCAACATCGGGATAAGTTGAAGAACTCCATTTATATGTAGAACCAGTACTCGATTTAGAAAGAAATACTGTTAAGCTTGTGATGGCAGAGCCTGCCCATTTTTGCAAAGTTACTTGTTTATCGCTGTCAGTTTTGTACCAAGACCTAAGGCTATCTAATCCCAAAGCCCCTATTTGTGTCAAGTAGTTTACAACTACATTGACTCTAGAAATATTATTTGTTTCATCATTAGATTTTAATATTGCTTCGGAAATTGATTGAGGTGAAAGTCCAACAATAGCTAATGCTACGGCTTCAAGTAATTCTGATTTGGTGCCTTTTTGTTTTAAACTTAAAAGATTAGTGTCAAGCTTTGTTTTAGAATTATCATAGCCGTTTGTTTTTTCAGCTACAGATGTACCATATTGCCAAAAATCAAAGTATGTGGTTTTAAGTGTAGTGCCAATTCCAGCAATGTATTTATCATTTCTTTCAATGAATGTACCAAAGAAGTCTTTGATAGTATAAACATATTGCGTACTGCCAATACTAGATTTTATTGAAGTACTATCATCAAAAACTAAACTAGTGGCAAACTTAATGTCTGTGGTTAAATGACCTAAATCTTTTGTAATTACACCAAGCCCATTTCCGTTGACCCAATCATAAGATGTAGATCCAGATCCTGCATAATAAGCTCCAACTGGTATTGCAGTGTCAGTTGGTGTTGGTGAAGCTTCATAAAATATTTTGAAGTAATAATCTAAAGATGTGTCGTTGTATACTTCATCCCACGAACCATCCAATTTAAATGCTCTGCCACCAGTATATGGGTTAGATAGATTTGACATCTTCCATTGAGCAACTGAAATAGAAGACGTTGCTAATGTTTCAGTCAATACAAAAGCATATGTAGAACCAATAGCGCCTGTGTAATCAAAGTCAAAATTAACAAAACTAGAATTGATTACATCTTCAGGATTGTATATTGTGCTTGAAATTGCTAACTGACTTAAAGGTAGTCCTGAACTGTTGACTGAGTAAATATACGCTCTTAAAGTATTGCCTGACAAGGCAGTGTTGTATCTCGAATCAGACGATAATTCTTTTCTGATGTTTAAATACGCAGAGGCTTTAAGTATATGAGTTTGTCCAATGCCTACTGTAAATGATTGTGCGAGTGAGCCACCAGTAGTTAAAGCCGTACCAAGATTGACATTATTATTTGGTCTACTACTGAAAGAAACAGCAGGGGTAATTAAGCCATTTTCAAATCCAGGCTCATACCATGTATCTCCGTCATCGATACTGTACCACAATCCATCTTCTGTAGCAGCTAGAACGACTTTATCATTTGTGATACTGCTAGTGAAAACTTTCAAATCATACACTGCATATGATGCAGCATTGATTTTTTCACATCTTTCGAATGTGTTTCCCTCATCAAGAGATCTGTAAACACCATTGCTTGTACCTACAAATATCTTTGATTTTCCAGGTTCGCTTCCACCAGGAGATGCTTCTGTATCCAAGGCATAAGAATAGCAAGATATGCCGTTTAGGAATGTTTTTTCAATGGTAAAATCTGGTGTTGCTGCATCTGTAGGATCAAGCCATCTCCAATTTCTTACTTTTAATATTCCATTATTAGTAAGTATGAACATAGGTACAGGAGCTTTGGTTGCTGGCGGAGTTGCTAGAGCTCTGAAAGCTTTATAGTATTTGTAATCTTCAACCTTTCCACCAAATACTTCTCGTCCTTTAAGAAATGCAGTTAAATTGCTTCCTGATGTTGCTCCATTTGTAACAGCAAATAAACCATTTTCTGCACATACATACAATGCATCAATTTCAGTTTGTTTACTGTTTCCTTGAGAATCAGTTGTAATTTTGATATATTTATCTTGGTAAAGGCCATTTACTCTTTTCTTATCAACTAAAGCTAAATGGTCTGATTGAAAAGCTGTTGCATTCTGAGGTGTCCAAACAAAAGACAAACCATCCTCTTTACCATAAGCTTCATATGTTCCATTGAACCAGCTGCCTCTAATGTAATCAAATTGAGGTTGATTGAAAGTTACATCCTCTGTCCAATTAGAAGAAGCAGTGCCATACCAAAGATTATTGTCTGTACCAGCATTTAAAGTAGATCCATTGCTTTTAATATAATAAACTCTTGATGAATTGCCTAAGTCTGACAATTCATCCCATCTATCATTGTAGACCCAAAGACCTTGATCTGTTCCTGCTATCATACTAGCCCCTGTAGCAGAGACATTGTATAGAGAATAAATAGATTTCGGAGCGTTTGCCTTATCATTTACTGTAGGAATAACGCCTAGATAATCATATGAAATTGAGTTAATAGGATCAAATAATGCACTTGCATCAACATCAGCAACAAGTGTAAGATTCTTTAACCCTGTTTCTTTTTCTACCGATTTTGCTGATACTGTTGGATAAGGATCAAATGTAGTATTGTCATTCTTATATAATTTCAAAGCAGCATGAGATGTATTTGCTACGTCCACTGATTCATAATAATAGTGATGACCTGATTGCTTGAGGGAAATATAATCCTGAATGCCTGCATATTTCTTTGTTCTTACTGCAAATACTTGGGTATTGACAGGAAAAACATTAGCACTTGATCTAGGGATAATATTATTAATGTATCTATTGTTTCTCTCATCAAAAACAATTGAAACAATTACTTGCTCAGAAATTGGTGGAGAGACATTGGTATTTCTAAATTCAAGAATATTTAAAGCTGTATCTGTTATTGGTTTTTTAGTATAGAATAATGATTCAGTTGGAGAATTCGACTTACTCAATGTAGTAAGTGGATCTACGTCAGAAACTAAATCTCTTATTGCTTCTTCGTGATAAGTCTCACCAATGTTTGATAAAAATGCACCTTCTCTGATGATAGTTACATAAACACTATTAATTTGAGATGCTTTAAGGCTCTGAACAAACTGTATCTTGCCCAATGAAGGAGTAAGAATATATGGAATTGTGCTAGGATTATTTCCAATGTACACTACTACTTTGGCATTTGTTTCTGTCCAAGGATTTACATAAAATGTACTGTAGTCTCTTTCATAAAAGAAGTTTTTACCATAAGCAGCTGAAGAATTAAGCTTGATAAGTTGGTATGGGTATTCTGCAGTGAATCCATATGTTTGCACTGAATCTTGAGCATTAAAGATGGATACCTCATCAGTTTTTCTAAAGGCTGTATATGGTCTTATCCAAGGATAATTTACGCTTGCATTCGAGTAATCAGAACTCCAAATATAATCAGTTGATACAAATACACCTCTATTTGTTCCGGCATAGACAAGGCCCAATCCTGAATCACTCGATGATCTTGAATAAACAGTATTTACTTCACCTTGGAGTGTAGATGACCAATATAGATTTCTAGATGTTGGATTTACACCTGGACCTGAAGCATCTGTAACTAATCCTATACCTTTTGTGTGTCCAACAAGATATTCATATGAATCTGATATATTTCTTTTGGTAACAGATGTTATTGTAGATCCCAAAGCTGATGTAGAAAAAATCTTAAATCTGTTAATTTTCCAATTAAGCTCTGATGTTCCATAAGTGATAGCAGAGGAATCTTTATCTAAGAACCAAATACTATCTGCATTTTGAGTTCCATTTAATACACTGAAATTATCACCCGCAGACGGGACTGAGGAAACTCTTGTTAGAACCCAATTTGCACTTGCACTTCCTAATGTGGAAACATAATACACTCCATTATGAATTGGATTAGTTTGGTTCTTAATCAAAACTGTTTGTCCAACACCTGTAGTTGAATATGTAAAACCATCTACGGCGAAAGCAGATTTAGGATATTGAATTACATATGAAGTAGATGCTATAGAACTTCCTGCATATGCAGATGATAAAAATATTCTGGCATCTGAAGAAATAGAGTTAATGCTGTACCAAGTCGCAACATCGGAGCCTCTAGTAGCGCCTATACCAATACTCGCTCCAGTTCCAGAGTAAATTAAGAAACTCGTGCCTGTTCCAGTGATTATAGTTGAACCATTAGAAGCAGAAATTCTCCCAAGAGTTAATTCATCATACGGATTATATGTTAATGTATGAGGAGAACTTGCAGTGCTATAAGAAGCAGAAAGTTTAGATGTACTAGCAGCTTTTACAGGTGTAGAAGTTATTGGTCCAGTTAATGGATGCTCCCAATATGTAGTGACTGTAGTTCCATCATCTGTTTCTACAAAACGAGCTGAGTGAGAAATGTATGCATTTTGCTCAGTCCACCAAATCAAATCATTATTATTGATTCCATTTGTGCCATTTTCAATCCAATAAATACCCTTAACACCCTCATTAAAAACTCTTGTAATTAATCCAGAGTTGCCTGAGAAAAGACCAGTATTGCCTGATGATGCAGCAACGTAAGCTGTGCGATCATATGTAATTTGCAAAGAGCCTTCTTTCTTTTCTGTTCTTCTAGTTGATATTTCTTTGACATCAGAAATTGGCTTTACATAACTTAAAATGCTTCCGTTTTCATCATATATTGATTTAACTTTTGTCCATACCCAATCATTTTCAGTCATCTTATCTGAAATGACAGCGGTATATAATCCATCATCAGTTCCATTATATGAATAGTAGGAGTAATTATATTTACCTGTAAACCTACCTGCTTTATCGTAAATCTCTTCCCTGTCTGTGGATAAATAAAATGAAGTTGTTTTTATAGAAGGTATTGTAGAATCTATGGGATTTTTAACAACATTCCAGTTCTCACCAAAATCAGTAGTTGACCAAATTCTTCCTTCTTTTGTCAGAGCATAAGCAGTTTTAAAATAATTGACACTTTCAGGTCTTAAAATATTATCAACAAAGTATTTAACCTGACCTCTGTCTATATTCCAGTTAGTCAAATAATTACCAGTTGATAAATCAGCCGAAGAAAGAAAACCTCTCTTGTTTCCAACTAAATACTTTGACGTTTCTACATTTAGTGATTTTTCTATATAAAAAATCTCAGAAGTGTTTTGTAAATCAGAAGTGGGTATTTCTGGATAAAAGAATGTATGGTTTCCCTCTGCAAACAATCTTTTTGATGGAATTAAGCTTGCTAATTCTCTGTATCTATTTAGGCCAATATGATCAAGATTAATAATTCTTTTAGAGTCTAATGTGCCAGCGTTAAAAGAACTAGCATTTATGTCTTTAATTCTTTTGCCAGATAATTTGCTTTCAATTTCACGACCTACAGCTTCAATTATTACTTCTACATCTGAATAATCATATGTTTCCAAATCAATGAGTGAAGATTTGAAAACCAATTCTGCTGCAAATGGTTTAATTTCATAATAATCACTATCTATCAAATTACCATTTAAATAAACTTCTGCTGGTAAATAATCTGCATCTGACCAAATTGTTCTATTATAATAAGTTGTCTTAGTATTTGTGTTAGAGTCAGTTACCGTAGTTGTAGTGCCGTCAGAAAGATAAATACTATATCCAGCAACAATATTTCCAGTTAATAAAGTCCCATAAGATTTATTAGTTGAATTGAGTGAAATTGCTTGTAAAGACTTTTGAGGTGATTTTGGTAAGAAAATCTGCAATTTGTCTGATGAGGATATATTATTTTTTAATGAAAGCCTTGAACCAGAAAGATTTAAATTGTATTGAGATGAATCAAGCTTTACATTATTCAATCTAACTTCTGGAATGCCATAAAAGCCTATTGTCTTTCCAGTACCAGCTGAGGAAGATGTGGGTTTGAAACTATCATTTGATTGAATGACAAATATGTTGGATGCATAATTTAATGCTCCATTTGATTCTAAAGGTAAAGCGTCAAGAACTACTCTTGTAGATAAATCTATTTTGCTTGGATTATTTTCACCACCAGCATGAACATGTTTGTAAAAACTCTTTCTTAATGCCTTTTGAAAAGAACCAGAAAAGTTTTTTAAGTCGTTTCTACTATCTCCATAGACAATATCATCAACAACATAAGTATCGAGTTGAATTGAATAATCAGAATCTACTTTTACCGTAGTGTTGACTTCTGCTAAATAAATTGCGTCATTTTGTAAATAGTATTCATCATCGGGAATGCTTGGTGAAGTTATTGCGCAAATACCTTCTGATTGTAAACAAATGCTTGGTTCTGCCCAAACGTAATATGTATTATTTCCCGTATATCTGAAATAGTTATATTTTAAAGTTTTAGCTGAAAATGTACTAACAATTCCATTTCCAGGAGTTACAAGAACACATTGATCAAAAGCATTTAGAAAATATAAATTGGATGTCCCTAAGACAAAGCTTGTTT
>JACCDG011492321.1_pt1 | contig 21088 bp, 16 predicted proteins | sample 7442471 | NCBI WGS metagenome assembly JACCDG01 (sample SAMN15323444, study PRJNA562643) | freshwater metagenome | isolation source: river surface water | place: USA:Blue River Watershed | collected 2017-08-17 | reverse complement strand
GGCTCGCTGTCACCATCAAAAATAAAGGCGCTTTAAGCAATCTTCCAACACCATAAATAACAGCCGCATGAATAATAACAACAATAAGACCTGCTAATAATAACCACGGGGCTTTATTGATTTGAGATAAATCCCCTTTGCTGCCGATACATAATAATACTAAAAAAAGACACCATAACCCAAGTGGCCCCACCCCGTGTTTGGCCCATTTCCCTAAAGGTGTTACCCCAAGACCTAAAGCCACTGCCGTAATTAAAATAATCACCCAGGTGTATGAACTAATCACCCCTTTAATCACTGGAAAATACTGACTAACTTGCCCCACCCCTAAACTTAAAAGAATTGCAACAATCATCATGGGTACAGCTATTTTCCATTGAAAACGACCAGTTATTTCTTCCACGTCTTTGACATGAAATTGCCGCGCTTTGTGATGCGTATCAATATGTTTTTGATAAGGGCACATGAAAATTAAAAAAGCCATCCATACATAAGGAATCGTACTATCAATAATCACCATAAGGGTAAATACATCTTGAGGCACATTCAATGCCGCTTGAACAGCAATCATATTCGCACTGCCACCCGTCCAAGAACCTGTCAATGCCCCAAACCCCGTCGCATAATCCGCACCAATAATACCTTTTAATGCCATGAATGCCGTGACCATCCCCAGCATTACCCCGCATGTCCCCGCGATAAAAAGAATCAAAGCCGATGAGCCCAAATGCAAAATAGACCTCACATCGACGGTAACAAGCATTAAGAATAAAGCAATGGGTAAAACGATATCGATAATACGCTGATAAATAAAATTGGATTGCTCAAGGATGCCGGTATTGGCCAACAGCATTCCTGAGGCAAAGAGGCAGAAAATTAAAGGAATGATATCGAAAAACTTCTGACCGATTTTAGTATGACTTAAACGTAAGAAGGTAAATTCAACAAGGATCAATACAGCAACAATGGCCCACCATTGGTTAATCATGCATTCAGTCCTAAACCATGGGTTGATCGACGTAAATCCCAATTACCTTTAGTCGATAAATACGGATTATTTTTAACGGCATCTTTGACAAAAAACGGTGTATCTAAATCAACAAAATCAACGCCCCCTAAACCAGCGACGAGATGCGCTGAGGCGGTCATGGCAATATTACTTTCCATCATCCCACCCATCATGAGTTTAATGTTATTGGCTTTAGCCAATTGCATAATATAGGCCGCATGAATAAGGCCGGTTTTCATGAGCTTAATATTAATCGCCCCCACTGCTTTTTCTTTAATGGCCTGCTCGGCATCCGCAATGGACGACACACTTTCATCGGCGCAGACTAATACTTTTGTCCCACGCGTAACTTTCTTTAACCCGTCCCAATCTTTTTTGGGGACAGGCTGTTCGACGAGAGCAATTTTGATTTTCAACTTATCGAGTGCTTTTAATAAAGCCAATGTTTGAGTTGCGCTATAGCCTTGATTGGCATCTAAGAGTAATGTCGATTTCTTGGCAATGGCATTGACCGCGCAGATGCGATTAATATCTAAGTCCATATCACGGCCTACTTTAATTTTAAAATGACGAAATCCCTGACGGTAAAACATGAGTGTTGCTGCTTTTGTTTCCTCTAAAGTGGCAATCACAATTGTCACATCCGTCGTGAAAGGCTTAACTCGCTTAGCCCACATGCCCCATAGCGGCTGCATCATCAAACGATGATAGGCATCACATAATGCGGTTTCAATCGCAGCCAATGCCGCTTTATTTATTTGAGTGAATTCATGGGATTGCGCACAGAGGCTTAAATAATCTGTAATGTCTTTCCCAATCAACGTCGCTTTGATACGCTGAAGTGTGGCGATCGTTTGAGGTATTGTCTCGCCAGTGATATGGGTCGCAACCGCTGCTTCTCCATAGCCCACAATCCCATTGGCTAAATGGATTTTAATTAATACATTATCCAAACTATCATGCTGGCCCGTAGCAATACGAAACGGCATGATTAACTTAGCACGTAAAGGAGCAATGGAAATTGATTTAATGCGTGTCGGGGACTTCAACTGCAACAACCTTTTTTAATCGTTTTAATAATGAACCTCGGGCAGAGCCTTCACCCAATGATAAATCAGAGACAACCACTTTCATGAGCACACGCATATGGTCTTTATCATCGGCTTGCTCGCGATAACCTGATGTAGCATGAATCGCATAAGGAACTCCATCGACAGATCCTAAATACATGAGGATATGTCCTTTCATGGTCAATAAATTACCGGGTTGCCAATTAGACACATGCGTCAATTTTTCTTTTAAGGCCATTTCATCCGCAAATTCATCGACGGCCACACCAACTTGCGCCTGATTCTTAGAATCCCTGGGCAATATAATACCCATCGTTGCATAGACGGCCGCCATTAAACGCGAACAATCCACACCGCCTTGCATATCACCCCACCCATAGGGCGTATGCAACCATTTTAATGACAGCGTATATAAATTTCTGGCGGTTAATGGCATATAGCCCGCATGAACAGCCTCTTTGGCCATATACCCGTCGATAAATTGCGCATTACCTTGAGCATCTTTAATGGGAACACGCACAATGGCCTGCGTATCATCAAGGCTCACTAAAGGTAAACGCACACCCATGCGCGCTTGGGTGACCAATTGGGTCATGGCGCTATCTAAATAAATGTCCGCATGAGGAATACTCACAACTACAAAATTATCTTCGTGAATAAACGATGCAATGGTTTCTTTCTTGGCAAAAGCCAAATGATTAACCTTCACCCATCCATCACTAATTGGCCCATATGTGTACACCCATTGCCCATCACGGCTTGTATGCACAACAGCGACGGGTGTACCGACATCTAAACCACTGTTTTGCAATTGATCAAAATCAATATCATTTTGTTTTTCAAATAAAGGATCAGCGGTTGGCCAAAAACGTTGATCTGCTAATTGGGTGACAATGGCATAACGCGGGGCACTACCTGAGACAATTCCTGCCATTTGAATATCTTTCTTCGCATTTTCTTGAAACTCACGGTCATCACGGACATTATTCTTGGTATAAAAACCTTTGTCGGAATAATCATTAATATTTTTATTCAAATCCTCAAACAACCGCTCCATGCGCAGATTTTCCGTCGATGCAAAAATATCGTGAGTCAAATTTAATGTGCTTTGCACATGCTCATTGAACTGTTTGATTTGTTCCGACGATAAAATCACTTGGTCCGGATGAGGATGACGGCTAATCCAAAAACCAGGGTATTGCATCTGGGTTTGCGTATGCGGCAAAAGACTTGGTGCGGGAATTCTATCTTCAGCGACAATCGATGATTGACATAACACTACAAGTAAGAAGGCAAGATATATCTTTCGCATTATCAAATTTCCTGCCAATTAGAAAAAACCGTTGACGCATATGGATTAGCTAAATTATTTAATTGTTCATCATAGTGAACTTCGCCATTATTGGCCAAACTCAATATACTTCCTATCGCTGAGCCGTAATAAGAACCATTATTATTAATAGTAACCTTCGTATTGGGTGAATAAATCGCGCCATACATATCGCCATTATTGCTCAGCGTCACCCCATCGCTTCCTGTGTAGGTGCTATAAATCTGCAAATTCGATGGAACATGTGAAACATTATTAATGACTGCATTATTGCCCACATTTAAAACCCCATCCACATACACTTTCAATGTTGCCCCACTATTCACATTAATAGTCACACCATTCCCTGTTGATAATGACGATGCTCCGGTTAAATATAATGAGACATTTCCTGTGACATTTAATGTCGAATTATTAGCCAAATTAATATTACTATACTTATAATTCCCTGCAGTTAATGTCGTTGTCCCTTTATTGCCTACGGATAAGGTTCCATTGCTTATCAAACTTGTCAATGTTGCTGGAACCGTAACAGATGGCAAAGAAATATTATTACTATGTGTTTGTGTTCCAGAAATCATGCCACCGTTACCCACATCAATAGTACCGCCAGCCCCCGTCGATGCATCTCCCATAATCACGGCATTATTACCTACGGTCAAAACATCAATGGTGCCGCCATTCGTCCCCACATCACCATTTGTCTTAATATTAGCCCCTCCATAACTACCTACATTAGAGTCATAACTATCAACCGTGGCATTATTTGAAATAACAATGTTGCCTTTAGAAAACATCGCATATGCAAATGGGTTAATTTGTCCAATCGTGTATTTCACTGATCGTTGGATTTTTTTTGCATGCGTTCGAGACGGATACGAGCCCACAGCAGTCAATAATGAGTTAGCGGCATTGATCGTTATATCATAATCTCCGGCATTATTAGACATGCTTACGGCTAATGTTTTATTTCCTCCCCCACAACTTGAACAAGACGTACACGCACTGCCATTTGTATCAACAAGACCTTGGCAACTATTGGTCTTATATTCCCATACCCCTCGCTGAATCCCCGCTTCTGCTAACCAAAATGCTTTGACTGATTTTGCCTCTCGATATGTCAGCTGATTATCCACGTTTGCTCTAAGCAAAATAGCCGCTCCAATCGATGTTAAAATCAAAATAAATAAAAAAGCTAATACGATAGAGCCTTGTTGAGCTTTCTTACTCATTACGTAACCTCACTTTTTCAACATACGTCATATCATAATTAATACCCAAGAATGTTTTTCTTGCACGTATTTCTACCGTTAATAATTGATTCACTTTTGTAAAAACTAATCTAGAAATGTTAGTGGCAATAATATGCGTTTGTCCTGAAGGATATTCTCTAATCAATTGATTATTAGTCCGATAGTATTGAACTGTTGTTTTATTGGGCGTATCAAAATTAATGCGGTAACTATCCGCATCTGTATTAGTTATTGTCGACGTTGTTGATTCCCGTGTTTCCATGGTTATTTTCTTCATCGCAATTCTTAGCTGCTGACTAATATCCATCAATACATTATTTTTATTGTAAATCGCATTCCCTGTTAAAAAAACACTGTAGAGCGCAGCTAAGATAACAGTCAATAAAGCGACGACAATAAGTGTTTCAATAAGGGTATGTCCTTGTTTTGGTTGCATCAATTACTCACTAATGTTCTTAAGGTGATTGATTTGGACCTTCCCCTGGAGTCATTCCAACTTACCACAACTTGCACATCTAAAGGATTGGTTGCTGCTCCCACTTGTGTGGTAGCAATTGTTTCACTATTTAAAGGTGTCAGTCCTCGCGAAGCAATGGCTGTCGCATTTAAATTCCATGTTCCATTTGTAATATTCGTAGCGATGCTAGAAAATAACGTATTGCGAATATCTTCTAAAACATATGACGCATGAGAATTAGCAGTGGTGAGATTTCGATTCGATTCAACCATGGCGGAAGAACCCGTGTATGCGGCCAAGATTGCAACCAATGCAACCAAAAGAATGGCAACTGTCACAAGCAATTCAAAAAGAGTGTACCCCTTTGAAGCTTTTTTCATCATTAATTAATACTAATGTATTAAAATCATTTGAGCAACAATCCTAATTGAAATTATTGCAACACTAGCTTAGACTACGATTCATGCGCACAAAGATCTACCCTGTCATTATTATTCTATCTTTAATAGTATTGGCATTCTCTCCAGCATTATACGCAACTTATATTCAATGGGATGATGGCAAGCATGTCACCCATAATCCCTTAGTCTACGTTAATATTCTCACCCACTTCTCTCAATGGATAACCCAGCATCTAAATGGCACCTATATTCCTTTAACAACATTATCATTTAACCTCGAATATCATCTTTTTGGATTAAATCCGACGATAAGCCATGGCATTAACATACTCTTGCATATGGGGGTTGCCCTGACGATCTTCGTTTTCATGCAACGCCTAGGACTCACGCGCAGCATGGCCTTGATTGGCACATTGATTGTTGCGCTTCATCCGTTAAGGGTTGAATCAGTTGCCTGGGTGACTGAACGCAAAGACATGCTCTATGCTCTTTTTTATCTCTTGAGTTTATTAGCTTATATCAATTATATTCATGGACAGCGACGACGCATACTCCTGTTAAGCCTTGTCTTTGCTGTCTTAAGTATTTTAGCCAAACCCATGGCCATTAGTTTACCTTTAGCCTTATGCCTTTTAGACTGGTGGTTTAAACGGCCTTTCTCGGTGCGATTGCTCATCGAAAAATTACCCTTTGCGATAACTATTGGAGGCATTGCTTTACAAACTGTCTTGACCTTATCCCCGAATCCAAATGTTGTATGGCCTGATTCATTCTTAATTGCGTTGTGGAGTTTAAGTTTTTATTTAATCAAATTTGTTTATCCATTTCCCCTTTTGCCTATTTATACTCCACCTGAACCAGTAGCCTTAAGCACCATGGCTTATGCTGTTGCGCTTGCCGTCTGGGCCATTGTTTTCATCAGCGCGTGGATATTTCGACGACAACGCCTCGTCCTTTTTGCCTTGGGCTGGTGGTTCTTCTCTATTTTCTTTTTTGCCCGTTTTGATTTTGCCGATATTAATATCGTCGCTGACCGTTTTATGTATTTACCATCGCTTGGATTCTCCGCCTTACTTGGCTATGCATTAATCACTTTATCTAATCGTCCTGGTTATCGGCCTTGGGTTTATGGATTCGCAGGTCTTCTCATTTTAATGTTAAGCGTCATGACCTATCAGCAAACACAACGTTGGCAGCAAGACGCCACTTTATGGCAATGGGTATTAAAACATGAGCCTAATAATAGTTTGGCGCGTAAAAAAATAAACATACTCTTAAATGAAAATCCCCGACGAGAATTTGATGAGAAGTATTATCAAGACATCATTGGCCATTCTGTTAATAAAGCCAAGGCTTATAATGAACGTGGACTTATGCTGATTGCAGCGGGCCAACATGAAATGGCCATGCAAGATTTTAATCAAGCCATCAAATTATCTCCCCAAGATGCCCAAGGGTATTTAAATCGTGGGAGTTTATGGAATTGGCGGGGAAATAATGCCCAAGCATTAGCAGATTTTAATCAGAGCATTAAACTTGATCCACTGGATGCGCTCGGATTTATCAATCGAGGGATTGTCTATTATCAACAACACCAGTTTGCCTTGGCATTACGTGATTTTAATGAAGCCTTGCGTTTAAAACCCAATGCTACCGATGCTTTTTACCGTCGAGGATTAATGTGGACAGCCCAAGAGGCGTGGGCCAATGCCATTGAGGATTTCAGCTCTGCTATTCGTTTGGACCCCCGTCATGCGCAAGCCTATTATCAACGTGCCTTAGCCTATCGGCAGTTTAATCGCAATCAAGAATCTTTGAGCGATTTACACAAGACGATTGAACTGAATCCTCATCATCCTGAGGCCCTCAATGAATTAGGTGCCTATTATATTCAAACGAATCAATTACCTTTGGCCTTAACAACATTAAATGATGCCATTAACCTTGATCCTTATAACCATCAACTCTATGTGAATCGAGCCAATACCTGGTTAAGGCTTAAGGAATTTGACAAAGCGCGTGATGATTTAACAATGGCCATTCAATTAAGCCATAAGCCATGGCGCTATTTGATTACGCGTGGGGATATTTGGATGACGCAAGGAAAGTTTGAGCAAGCCCGCCGGGATTTCAAACAAGCCCATTCCTGGGAACCTACTGACACATTGTCTTTATTTAAAATGGCCCGTGCAGAATATGAGTTAGGTAATTTCAACAATGCCCTGACGACATTGACCAAAGCCATACGCCTTGATCCTTATGATTCAAATCTTTTTATCGCCCGCGCCTCGGTGTACCGTCGTCTAAACCACACAGATAAAGCTGCTTTGGATGATCATCGTGCCCAACAACTTGAATCAGGTGAAATTAATCCGGGTAAATAAATTCTATTGGCGTTTTAACATCAGGATGCAAACTTTTATGTACCGGACAGGTATGCGCCGCATTCTCTAACATGCTACGTTTATCCAAAGGGATACCCTTAGGCATGCTAAATTTAAGTGTAATTTGCCCGATACGTCGACTAGGGTCGGCAATCATTTCCTTAACCACATCGATGCGGGTGCCTTCTAACTGAATCGCATGACGATTCGCCACAATCCCCATCACCGTCATCATGCACGCCCCTAAAGCTGCTGAAACTAAGTCTGTTGGAGAAAATGCCTCGCCCTTGCCATTATTATCCTTAGGTGCATCCGTCTCAATGGATTTTCCCGAGGGGCCATGGGTTAATGCGCAATGCAATTGCCCTTCATACTGAATTGTCATCTGTACCATAAGAATCCTTTCTATATTGACAAAATACAAAGTTTATTTAAGATGGCGATATGTCTGAAAAGAAACAATCCATTTTCGAAAAACTGTTTGAATCCTTGTTGTGGAAATCCCGGCTCGTCATTGTTACCGCCGTTGTTTTTGCGATCCTTGGTGCCTTTGCCCTCTTTATTGCCGGCGCCATGGAAACACTGCACACATTCTCTTATATTTTTGAAAGTGAAGCCACTACAAATACGACAAAACTCATCGCCGGCATCTTAGGCTCGATCGATTTATTCTTAATCGGTATTTTCCTCTTTATCTTTGCATTTGGGGTGTATGAATTGTTCATCTCCCGCATTGATATTGCCCGTGAAGATGAAGCCACCAATATCCTTGAAATTGAATCCTTAGATGAATTAAAAAATAAATTGATCAAAGTTGTCATCATCATTCTCATTGTCAGCTTCTTTAAAGCTGCCTTGAATTTTACATTTAACTCTCCCCTTGATCTCTTATGCCTTGCCGCGGCAATTTTAGCCATCAGTGTGTGTTATTTCCTTTTGATTGCCTCAGAAAAGAAATAAGAATACTTAATTTATATCAGCCATGACGACGACATCTCAACCTTCTTTTAGTGCTGCCCTACACATTCCCAATGTCCGTTTTTTCTTAGGCTCTATTGGTTTTTTCACCTTAGCAAGCCGTGCTCTCATTGTTGTCATTGGTTTTCAAATTTATCAACTCACTAAAAGTCCTTTAGCATTAGGATGGCTTGGCTTAGTGGAAGCCATTCCCGTCTTAGCTCTTGTCCTTTTTGGCGGGCATGCCGCGGATCGCTATAATCGCAAACGTATTTTATTAATTACTCGCGGAGCGTCTGTCATTTGTGCAGCTGTCTTGGCTTTATTATCGACCCATGACACTGTTCCTTTATTAGGTTTATACGGTGTGATCTTTCTTTCTGGCATTGCCCGCGGTTTTGCCGATCCCGCCAATAGTGCCTTTGAAGCCCAGGTTGTTCCAAAAGAATTAACAGTCAATGCCTCATCGTGGATTGGCAGCACGTGGATTGGGTGTTCTTTTATTGGCCCCGCTATTATTGGTTTTGTGTATGCCGCCTGGGGACCCATTGGATCCTATCTTGTCATCACCTTAGCTTTTTTCCTGTCGTGGGTATTATTATTTCTCATAAAACCCGCCGCCCAAGTGCTGAGTGTCTCCAAAGAATCCATGCTCGAAAGCATTCGACAAGGCTGGTCTTTTGTCATGTCCAATCAAGTCTTATGGGGTGCTTTGGCTTTGGATTTATTCGCTGTACTTTTCGGAGGGGTTATCGCCTTATTGCCCATCTATGCCAATGATATTTTGCACGTCGGTGCTCAAGGCTTAGGGTTGTTAAATGCCGCCCCTGCTTTAGGTGCTTTGGTCATTATGCTCTATGCGACAAAACATCCACCAATCGCGCATGCCGGACGTAATTTATTTTTAACGATTGCAGGTTTTGGTATCGCCATACTCGTCTTTGCCTTCTCAACGAATTTCATCGTTTCCTTAATCGCTCTTGTGGCCACCGGTGTCTTTGATGGCATTAACATGGTCATTCGTCGTTCGATGATTCGTTTATTATCTCCAGACCATATGCGCGGGCGTATTTCGTCGGTAAGTTGGATTTTTGTCTGCGCCTCAAATGAATTAGGAAGTTTTGAAAGTGGTATGTTGGCCGCTTTACTGGGGACTGTGCCATCAGTGGCGGTGGGCGGTACTTTAACATTAGGTGTGGTCGCCGTCATGGCTATCATTGCACCGAAATTACGCAAACTTCGTTTTGATCCTCACACCTTAAAACAAATCCAATAAAAGAAAAAGCCCTGATGCTTATTAAGCATCAGGGCTATAAAAACAAATCGTATTAAATTACTTCTTTACGACGTTTTTGGCTTGTTCACCTTTAGGACCTTGAGCTATTTCAAATTCAACATCTTGACCTTCGCTTAAGGATTTGTAACCTTCACCTTGAATTTCGCTGTGATGCACGAATACATCTTTGCCAGATTCTGGTGTAATGAAGCCGAAACCTTTTTGATCATTGAACCACTTTACTTTACCTTTTACCATAAACTTTTGAAACCTCCTTATTGTGAAATTTAAGTAAGTGCTTGGCTACCACAATCAAAAACCGCAAAGGCACTTTTCACTAGCCTTTACGGTCTGTGATAGCTGCTTCTTACTTATTTGCTACGTCAAAGTATGACCCATTCTAAGGTATTTGTCAATAAAAGATTCTAGCGGAGTTTAAACCCCAAGGCGGGCGGCTTCGAGGGTTTCCCAGCGCTCATAGGCCTGCACTAAATCTTGGGCGATCTGGTCGCTACGCTTTTGAACTTTAGCGACTTCGACGGGATCTCCTTGGTAAAAGGAAATATCCGCGAGCATGGCGAATAATTTGTCTTGCTCGGCTTCGAGGGCTTCGATTTTGACGGGTAGCCCTTTTAATTCTGTTTCTTCTTTATTGGAGAGCTTGCGTGCCGGCTTAGTTTCTTGAATTTTTTGAGGAATAGGCGCTTTTTCGACCTTAGCAGCCTTATCCACGACGGCATTCTGACGGAAGGATAACCAATCATCATAGCCACCGGAATACTCATTAATTTCCCCACCACCTTCTAAAACCATGGTTGAGGTCACGACATTGTTTAAGAATGAACGGTCGTGGCTAACAATCAAAAGCGTGCCGGAATATTCCATCAAGAGTTCTTCTAATAATTCTTGGGTTTCAATATCAAGGTCATTGGTAGGCTCATCCATGATTAATAAATTGGATGGTTGGGTAAATAAACGGGCTAAAAATAGACGATTGCGTTCCCCGCCGGATAAGACCTTCACAGGAGTACGGGCGCGATCGGGGGTAAATAAAAAATCTTGCAAATAACCGATAATATGACGTGGTTTGCCATTGATGGTGACCATGTCACCGCCGGTTGCGACATTCTCGATAACAGACTTTTCTTCGTCTAATTGCTGGCGTAATTGATCATAATAGGAAACTTGTAAATTGGTCCCTAATTTAATGGTGCCGTTTTGTGGTTGCAATTGGCCTAATAAAATACGCAATAATGTTGTCTTCCCACACCCATTAGGGCCCAAGACTCCAATTTTGTCCCCACGCATAATCTGCGTCGAGAAATTCTTAATAATACATTGATCACCATAACTAAAGGCAAGATTCATGGCTTTCACAACCAATTGACCAGAATTTTCACTTTCCTGAGCCACCATGCGGGCTTGGCCGATGATTTGGCGTTGGGCTTTCTTGGCTTCGCGCATGCGTTCAAGGGCTTTGACACGGCCTTCATTACGGGTGCGACGGGCTTTGACACCTTTACGAATCCACACTTCTTCCTCGGCGAGCTTTTTATCAAATTCAATACGCTGGGCGGCTTCAACTTCTAACGCCGCTGCTTTGCGTTCAAGGAAGGTCATGTAATCGCAGGACCAATTGAATGTTTTACCCCGGTCGAGCTCGACGATGCGTGTGGCTAAATGGGTCATGAACATGCGGTCATGCGTGACAAAGAAAATGGTGCCTGGATATGTTTTTAAAAATTCTTCAAGCCAATTGATGGAATCAATATCAAGGTGATTGGTAGGCTCATCAAGCAAAAGCACATCGGGTTTTAAGACGAGCGCGCGTGCTAATAAAGCACGACGCTTTTGCCCGCCGGACAGTGTTTCAAAAAGGCTTTCACTGTCGAGCTTCATATGGGCAATGACTTCTTCGACTTCATTATTCAAATCCCAGGCATCCGCGTGGGTGATTTCGGCTTGGAGTTTATCGAGTTGATCCATTAAGGCTTGGGTATGTTCGGTTTCAAGGCGATGGCTGACTTCATGAAAATCATGGAGTAATTTTGCACGTGCCCCTAAACCGGAGAGGACAATATCAAATACCTTACCTGTAATCCCATTAGGAACTTCTTGAGGTAAATGGGCGACATGAATCCCCTTTTGGAAAATGACTAAGCCTTTATCGACTTGCACATTTCCCGCAATGGTTTTCATCAAAGTAGTCTTGCCTACCCCATTACGCCCAAGCAAAGCAATGCGTTCTCCCGCCTCAATTTGAAGACTTAAGTCTTCAAATAATAAGGGACCGCCAAATGCTAAACTTACTTCTTGTATGCTAATTAACGCCATATGTTCTTTCGTAATTGTGATAGAGCCGGATAGTGTACTACAGTCGAGGGCATAATGCTAGTGGATATTAGGGGGACACAATACTTAATTCAAATGAATTAAGTATTGTGTCCCCCTAATATCATCTTAATTCACTTAGAATTGGTAAATTTGTAATGGGCTTTATGCTGACTATGACGGCTTCAAAATAATCAATCTTCATGAGCTCATCCATATTTTGTTGGCTCACCGGTAAGGGCACGCCATTGCCGTCGCGTTTGATGCGTAAATCTAAATTGCGCGAATCGAAATCAATACCACCGGGGGTCATGGCAGCATCTGCACCGTATTTTTCGATAACTGTCTTATATTTTAACCACAATGGCTCGCCGAGTAACTCAATGGCTTTACCAGGAACCAACATTTCCTTAAAAAGATCTTTATATCCTGCTGGGCCATAACTAATCTTATCCATGAGTTTTGATTTATTATCTTTCCATTCAATTGTCAACCCATCATGTTGTAATAAAGCATCCGTCATGAATGGAGCAATAATGCTTGCTTTGGCGCCCATCAACTCCATTAATACACGAAAAATAACAGTCCCTATCACATAATGAGATTTTGCTTCAAGCGCTTCTTTTCCCCGGCCACGGATATGATCAACAATTTCCTGAACATATTGGCCTGATTGTTTAAACGTATTGATATGATCAACAGTCATGGTAACAATTTCTTTTAGCTTTTCCCCATCGGTCAAAGCCCCATTGGCATCACGATCAATATAAGGCTCAATATTCTCAAGCGCTTCGAATAACTCAGTAGCCTCTTTACTATATGATTTATCAGTATCTTCGTCAGATGATTCCTTTGCATTTTCTTGTTGCTCTTCAAATATGTCTTGAAGAGACTGAATCTCAGATGTAAGTGTTTCGCGTCGTTTTGCAATTGATAATAAATGATACGCTTCTGTTAACTCAGATAAATTCATCGAAGAATTAGCTCTAACTTTTGACATGATCTTAGCGAATATTTCTTTATCTGCTAAAAGTGAGGGTGAAATAAGATCTTTCTCATCTAATGCCGTTAATTCTTGAGAAATACGTTTATGCTCTCTGGCTGAAAGATTGCCATGCAAGCGAAATAGATAATTCAAAATGATACGCACAATGGCTTCGCGTGATGACTCATGTAATACTATATGCCCATATTTGTCTGTCCCCGCATGTTTTGCATTATTAAACAAAATACCCGCTGATTTAAAATCAGGCATTGTCAAATGATCGTATATATCTCCATCGGCAATGCTTCTTAACTGTTTAAAGATTTCTTCTTTCTTGTTTTGAAATTCAGGAAGAATATCAAATTTCTCACTGCTTCTTCCTAACCTATAGAATTTTTCTGAAAGGCGTCCATCCTCACGGTCAATATATCCTCTTTCTTCAAGCGATAAGAGAAGCTTATTCTTCTTATCTGGAACTATGACAGCAAATTCATCGGCAACAACCCTGCCTCTTTTTAAAATAATTCCCAATTCACTAATCAAATCATCATCAGACCTTCCTCGCAATTCCTCTTCTTTGGCATTAACTTCACTCATCGTTGCTTTGGTAACTAAAGGTGTTGGGTGTTGTCCTTTTATTGCCACTGGATTATTGTCTTTATCGACAATATCCATCAGATAATAGCCTTTAGGAATATTATTAAAGACATACTCATTCTGATCTAAGGTAACTTCCGCCACAATCTGTTCCGTCTTAGGTGAGCGCAAGACAATCTTACTTTCTTCCAGTTTGACACGATCGGTATGTAAGGGATGTGTTGCCTTAATCTTTAAATTAAAAAACTCACTCTCTCTATTATGATCAGGCAAACTATATGTCATCACAATATGGGACCCATCCTCGGTATAAAACGAATGAGGCGTTTCTTTTTTAATATCCCCAAAAACAACTTGCCCCCGTGCCCAGCGGATGAATGAGTTGAGTTGGGTGGATGTCATGGCTTTTTCTGGATTAGAATACTTTTCTAATAATTTACTAATTGTCTCTCTTGAAATATTCAAACCAGGAAATATTTCCTCAAGGTCTGCTGCAGTAAGTTCTACATCCCCATCTGATTGCTGTACTAATAACCACGCATGAAGTTGACCTAAAAGAAACCACTCATATTGATCCATCTGTCCCTGGCCTTGTAACACGATGTTATTCACCTTAGCAAGATTTACTACTGTATCCCCGGAATTTAACGGGAGTGTTAATTTAGACAAAACAGAGAATATATCCTGTAATAAATTCGTACTTAAAATCTTCATCCAGAATCTCGCAGCTCCATCGGAATTAATGTTTTGTGAATAAGCTCTTAGATCAGCAATGAACTTTTCATTTGCTTCGTCTCCTAGAAAATTGTCATATCCCAAGCCTTTCAAAATTCGTTCTACAGTTTCCATATCATTTAGATAAAACTCCATTAATTGTGTTTCTAAAATAATATCGTAGTCCAGACCTTCTTTCTCAATCGTCTTATAGGCTAACCAAAATATCTGTCGCATGATGTTGATTTCCATGGTCCGTTTAATGCGATGAAAATCTTTCTTATCAAAAACATTATCAGGATCAAAAGAATTAAAATTCTTCAGAAATTCTTTCACATTCTCTAACGTCAGCTCATCCGAAGACATCAACACATAAGGTTCATTTAAAGCAATTGCCCTCATTATCACAACAGGTTCTCCTTCTTCAGGATGCTGACTATAATATTTATGCAACCCTTTTGCTATCTCATCGAGTGCTTCAGGAGTGAATTTGAGGGTCACTAAATTCCATTCTTTACGTCTCTGCTGAAGTGTTGTCATGGCATAGTCTTGGCGTTCCGTTAACTTAGCCAAGATAGCATCAAATGATCTTTTAATTTCTGGATCACTTCCATTAGATTCATCGTCACGAGAAATTCTAAAAAAATCATCATACAATCCCTTATCCGCAGCTTTGAGAACCCCTTCAACGATCAATGTTTGCGGTTGGCCATCTTTGAGACGGGCCAAATCGATAAGAATAAGTTTTCGATCACTATCTCCGGGAACACCACGTGCTATAACCAAATGAAAACCTGCACTAGAAACTTCCGTAAAATCCAAATACACTTGCAATTTCTTTATAATCCTATTAAAAATTCTCTCTGGTTCGATGAATAACTTCTTTAAGTCATCATTTATTTGGGCTGCTTGTTTTATATTTGCAGATTTTAATGACGCCATCAAATTGTCGACTTTATACTCAAGCCTTCTCAAATCAATATTATTCAAATCATCAATAATGACGCCTGCATTCTCTTTATCTGTTGCCCATCTGATTAATGCATCAATAAATAAAATATAACTTTCAATTTTTTCTTTTAATCGTACATTTCGATCTTGGTCGTATGTATCACCAGGTAATTCATCAGGCTTATACGATGCCGCCTCTATTTCCGCTTCTATTCTCTCCATAGCCATACTTTTTACTCCAAAATCGCTTGCCGCCATCGCTAAATCTGCTTTCTTGATTTGTGACCGACCATAACCATTCACAGCCCCACCTGAAAAATACTTACGTGGCATAGGCTGTTGCGTATATTTATCCACATCTTCCTTAATATAATTAAACACGCCCTTTTTAAAGGCGACTAAGTACTGGCTATAAATTTGTTCCGTACTCTTATCTCCATATTCCAATCCCTTAACCTTCCCTTTATTCGCATAAATCTTCCCTAATAAAGACTCCTTCAATGCCCGCTTATACCAAGTCGCCAAAATCATCGCACTATAAATCTGACGTAATGCCGCAAAATTCTTCCCTTCATTTACTTCACGTTCCAATTCAGGAATAATAATATCTTTCACAACTTGTGAGGCCAAATTAGCTGTACTTGAAGCATTAACAGATGGTGTATTTTTTTGTAATGCAAGATAATCACCCTCCAACATCACCTTCAAATGATTCTCCACCACATAAACCGTATTATCCTTCTCATAAATCGACGCATAATCAGGCGTAATCCAAACCTTGTTAAACGTATTCATCGGAATATCCGTCACACCTAGCTCTTGACGTGCACGCGTATACACGCGATCCCAAAACTCTTTCCCAATCTTTTCCTCCGGATACATCAAACTCGACGTAATCTGCTTTAACAAATAATCCTGCGCCAATAAATCCCGCCCCATTTGCGTCTCGGAAAAACTCTTCTCAATAATGCGATTCTTTTCATACGGCGATAAGTTCACCCATTGCTCTTCATCGGGAATCGTTAAAGACGCCATGAAATACTTAATCAATTGCTGATACTCATCCTTCTTCTCCGTTTCATCAAGAGACTTATCTCCCTTATAAACCAGAAAATCAAACTTAAACGCATTATCCGGATGAATAACAAGTCCTTTTAAATAAGCAGGCGTATATGGCGGGCTTAAAGAAATACGCACCCCAGGCACAGGCATCCAAGGCATACCCTTAGCCTCAGCCTGAGGCAAAGCAAAGCCCATGCCTAAAAAGGTCGTCAATAAACTATAAATGAGGGGTTTCTTTATATACTTAATCATATATTCATTACCTGATTAAGTGTGCCTTATAGGGTGGTCATTTTCAAGGGCAAAACAGGCATTTTGAGAAAACGTTTTCTACAATTTTCTTAGCCCGTTTTTTCTACATCATGTCATCAACGGGTGGCCCGGAGGCGGGTGCCCTATCACCCGGAGGAGCGAGCTTTTTAGCTCTGAGGATGATAGGGTGCCGCAGGGACAGGCCCCGGTGATGTGAACAAATGTTTGATATCTAATGAAGTAAATTACTTGTAAAAGTCTGGATCCCCGATTAAAGCATTCGGGGATGACAACAACTAATACTGCGCTAGGAGTTGCGCATTGGTAGGATATTTCTGAATAGTTTCGATTAAGAATTTTGCTGCATCAAGTTTGTTCAATCCCGCTAACTTCTGGCGAAATGCATACGTCGATTTTAATTCTGCCTCGCTTAACAATAATTCTTCTTTGCGCGTACGGCTTTGATTAATATCAATGGCTGGGTAAAAACGGTGTTGGGAAATATCACGGGATAGGACAATTTCCATATTCCCCGTCCCCTTAAACTCCTCAAAGATCACCTCATCCATACGACTCCCCGTCTCAACTAAAATGGTGGCCAAAATCGTCAACGACCCGCCATTCTCAATCTTACGCGCCGACCCAAAAATCCGACGAGGCACCTCAAGCGCGCGCGCATCCACCCCCCCAGATAAAGTCCGCCCACTGGAAGAACGCTGCGCATTATGCACCCGTGATAAACGCGTTAACGAATCAATCACAATCATCACATTGCCACCCTTAGATGCCAACTCAAATGCTTCCGCCATAACCCGATCCGCCGTCTCCACATGATGCTCGTATGTCTGATCCGACGATGAAGCGCGTACTTCACACCCCACCTGCCGTTTAAAATCCGTCACCTCTTCAGGCCGTTCATCAATCAATACACAAAAAAGTTTTATATCAGGATACCCAAGACTAATCGACTTACACACATCTTTTAATAAAGTCGTCTTCCCAGATCCAGGAGGTGCCACAATTAATCCCCGCTGCCCCATCCCAATCGGACATACCAAATCCATAGCCCGCATCGTCAAAGCCTGATGACCTTTATCCAAATAAAGACGTGGTGTTGGATCAATCGGTGTCCCTGCTAAGAAATCTCTTTCAAAACTAGATACTGCACGACCGACAGAAGCATGTGGACGATGTGAATGTTGAGGACGACGGTGATTGTGATTGGGACGCATGAATTATTTCTTAAGGGATACTCTGTTAATCAATGGGTGCATTAAAACCTGGTTGTTCAAAAATATCTTCGGGCAAATGTTTACGAAGTTTCCCTCGGATCATTCGATTTAAATCACTGACATTTTTCTGGGCGGCATTCGAACCTGCGAATTGAAAGTACGCCATATTAAGCCCAACCATGCTATAAAGCCATATCTTTTTTTTCGAATCACTGATTCCCTGTTCGAGGACAATTTCGGCATATGTGCGGGCAATAGCTTCTTTTAGCGTCAGATTTAATCGCGGATTGTCACTACGCTCTAACATTGTCACTGTTTTTCCAACAGAATTCGTATCAACGTCAGCGACTAAATGTTTATACGCCTTGATACGATCAATATCTTTTGTCGTCAATCGCTCTTTGGCATGGGCCACAGTCATGGAGCAAAGCAATACGGCGATGCACATTAAACTCACACAATTTCTTTTCATTATAGTCATCATAAACGTTACACCCTGTATGTCAATTATTCATAAGAGGTTTATAGATTTAGTTGATCATTTTCGTATATAATACAAAGTAATCAAGTAAATCATATTTTTATTACATTAAGGTAAAGGACGTATTAAATGGGTTTTGTGAATGAATCAATTATTATTCTTGTGATGATTTTAGCCAATGCTGTCTTTGCTGCGTATGAAATGGCCCTTGCCTCCATATCCCGCACACGATTAACGTACTTAGTGCAAACCAAGAAAAAAGGCGCTGTTGATGCCCTCTTTATGAAAGACCGCATGGAAGCAAGTCTTGCTGTTGTGCAATTAGGCATTACCCTCGTCGGTGCTATTGCGGCAGCCATTGGGGGTGCTGGGATTACCCAAGACCTTAATCCTTACTTTCAAGGTGAATTGGGTTTATCACGCCAAATGTCCGAAGCCTTAAGCTTAATCATTCTCATTGTCCCTTTAAGCGCCTTAACCATTATTTTTGCTGAACTTATTCCTAAAACATACGCTCTTAAGAATAATGAATTAGTATGCCTTCGCTTATCAGGCCTCATGAAAGTCTTTACTGTCATTGCCTATCCTTTTGTCTCGACATTAGAACGCATTGTCAAACGCGTCATGATCATCATTGATAAACGCACCATCACATTTTCAAAACACGATGCTCAAAGTAATTTGCACGAATTAACGGCTGCCATTGCTCTTGCAAAAACATCCCGTTTAATTGATGCCCAGCAAGAAAAAATCGTATTGTCTGCTGCCCAATTATCATTGCGTCCTGTCAAAGACATTATCATTCCAGCGTCGGATATTTGTTTAATTTCCATCACCAGCTCATTATCCGATGCGCTCATTCGCGCGCACATGGACATGCACACCCGATTCCCTGTCTGCACCATTGATGGCGATCCTCAAACCATCCAAGGTTATATTAATTTCAAAGACATTATGGCGGCTCTTAAAATTAATCCGGAAGATCCAACCATTAAAGGCATTATCCGTCCAATTAAACGTTTCAATAACTTAACGACGATCTCGACTGTCTTACAACAAATGATCCATGAAAAAATTCACATTGGTTTGGTCGAAGATAACACCAATCAAGTTGTTGGATTAATTACCCTCGAAGATATTATCGAAGAACTCGTCGGTGATATCGAAGACGAATTTGACCGCCTTCCTAATTACGTTCACCCTTACGGCAATCAATGGCTCATGGGTGGTGCTGTGCCTATGTCTTTAGTGGCTAAAACTGTTGGCATTGAATGGCCAGCTGTCGGTGGCGAATTAAAAATGACCGACTGGTGCCAGGCCCAATACGGCAAACCGTTCAATGGTGGTGAAACAATCAATGCTAATGGGATACAAGTCACTATTAAGAAACTTAAACGTAAACGGATTAGTGAAGCGTTTGTCGTTAAGAAATAAACGTTCCCAAAATATCTTCTTCAGTGCCCGCATTTAAACCAGCTCACAATATTTACGCTCCTGGTCAGTTTTGCCTAATCTCAAAAAGCCGAGATTAGGCCGCCAACGGTCCAAAAAAAATACGGCAGCTCGACAACTCGTCGCCCTCATTTATCTGATGAGGGCTCCTCAAACAGTCGAGCTGTTTTAAGGCCGAAGCCTTAAAATGCCCGTATTTTTTTCGGCTGCGTCGGCTAAAACTGACAAGTCGCTAGAATATTATGAGCTGGTTTAAATGCTTAATCTATTCATGAGTAGTTAATTCGGATGGCCGTATTGGGTGTAATCAATGCCGATGGATTTGAAATCGGTTTTCATCGGCCCATGAAAACCGAATGGAGTGGCTGCGAAGAATCCGTCGACCATGTCTTTGATTGTCACCTCATGACGTCCCTCTTTGGTAACAAATTGCTGGATCTTACCAAGTATTTGCTTCTTGGCAAATGCCTGCATGGGACCTGGAACATTGGCGATCATGGCGTCGAACTTTGCTTGAACATCTGGTGGGAAAATAATATCTGACATAATATTAATTATAAATACGATTAATTTCTTTTCTCACAACACTTAATAATTTGGGGTAATGCAATGGTTTGGCAAAAGCACGAAAAAGATTTCCGTCGATCTCGATTGTCAAATCCCCCTTATCATCTTTCACATGAATTGTATTCGTAGCAAAAATAACCGGTGTCTTTTCAAGCGCTGGGATTTGTTTTAACCGACGCACAATATCACGTCCGTCCGCATCAGGAAAAATAATATCCATGATAATGGCGTGCGGCTGTTGTTCGGTTGCGATACGCAAACATTCTTTCTGATCCCATGCTAAAAACACTTCATACCCATCAAGCTCAAACATCTTCGACGTCATTT
>JACCDG010961784.1_pt1 | contig 21094 bp, 12 predicted proteins | sample 7442471 | NCBI WGS metagenome assembly JACCDG01 (sample SAMN15323444, study PRJNA562643) | freshwater metagenome | isolation source: river surface water | place: USA:Blue River Watershed | collected 2017-08-17 | reverse complement strand
TGAGTGGTTCTCATTTAAGGAAAGCATTGCGATCTTGAGGGATAGCATCAAGCGAGACACACGCCCTGGAGTCGCTCTTTTCTTCACCGGTCTCTCATGTTCGGGCAAATCAACCCTAGCACAAGGGCTCGTGGCACGACTCCAAGAACTTCAGGACAGAGAAATTACGTTTCTTGATGGTGATGTAATCCGTGACCATCTCTCAAAGGGGCTTGGATTTTCTAAAGAAGATCGGGATGAAAATGTGAAGCGTGTTGGATGTGTTGTGAGCGAGATTGTGCGTCATGGAGGAATTGTCATCACTGCACTCATTGCTCCATATCGAGATGCACGCCGTGCGGTGCGAAATCGAATTGAGCACTACGGTGAGTTCATTGAGATATTTGTCGACACATCGCTCGAAGCATGTGAGCAGCGAGACACAAAAGGATTGTATGCAAAAGCGCGACAGGGAATTATCAAGAATTTCACTGGCATTGATGATCCGTATGAGCGACCGGAACAGCCAGAGTTGATTGCAAAGACAGAAGAGGCTACCCCTGATGAACTCGTAGAGCATATACTTGAGTATCTAAAAACACGTGGTGTACTTGGCTAGATACACAAGCCTTCTATCTGTCCATGATATAGTGCAAGCACGTTACAATGCACAACGGATCAATGTTCTCAAAGACGTATTTTATCGAACAGCTTATTGAAGCTTCTCGGGTTCCGCATCCCCGTATTTTAGAGCTCGGCTGCGGAACTGCTCGGCATGTCGCTCCTGTCTTGGCGAAGCGAAGTGATATTACCTACGTCGGTATTGAACCGTTTACTCCTTCGTATAAAAAGGCTGAAGAGTCCCTCAAGGGACTGAGTAACGCCACGCTCTTTCATCAGCTCGGGTACGAACCAATACCATCACTCACAGAGGCTTCATTTGATATTGTCTTTTCACTCAGTGTGCTTGAGCATGTGAAGCAACTCGATGTATTTATTGCATTCGGTGCCCGCTACGCAAAGCAAGGGGGACTTGTTGTGCATCGGTATGATCTGGGGCATGCACTCAATTCACGATCGCTTAAGGAGAATGTGCAAGTCTGGATTGGTAATACGTTCCCGCAGATACTCCCTGAAGATAAGTTTGTTCGGTATGTGGATGAGGACGAGGTGCGGACACTCCTAAAATCTGCACATTGTGAGCCGTATAGCACAACGTATCACGAAATGTCAGGTCAAAAACCACTGAGTAGACTGGTCACAGAGAGTGAACCGATACGCAACGCTATGGAAGCACTCGTCAGATGGGAGTATACTCATGCGCAAGCATTTCTTGATCTTAAACGGGATGTGCGTGAACGTTTATTTCCTGCCGTCGCTGTGTGGTCGCGGAAGCAATAGGATTGGTTAGTATTTATAGTATGAAAGATATAGCAAAATTTATCGTCTTTGGAGGTTTATTTACGATCCCATTCTTGGTGCTTAGCGTTCAGAATGAAATGTTCTTCCCATACATCACGGGAAAGAACTTTGGTTTTCGTATCATTACAGAAATTATTTTTGCCGCATGGATAATTCTTGCCTGCTTTGATCCAGCATATCGACCAAAGAAATCATGGATTCTCGGGAGTTTCTCTATCCTCATTGTAGTCATGTTCTTTGCGAACTGGTTTGGTGAGAGTAGGATCGCAGGGTTCTGGAGCAACTTTGAACGAATGGAAGGCTACATGGCACTCATCCATACCTGGATGTATTTCATTGTTGCAGCATCGACGCTTACGACAGAGAAATTGTGGAATCGCTTCATCGCTACAAACATTGCGGTTGCGGGCATTGTGAGCTTCATCGCGTTCGGTCAGGTTGCTGGGTTTGTTGATCACCGGTATGACGGTTTTCGTGCTGACGCAACGCTCGGTAATGCGACGTATATGGCGATATACATGCTCTTCACCTCATTTGCAGCACTCCTCCTTGCTTCACGAGTACGTTCACAATCATGGCGATACGCACTCATCTGTGCATCGCTTCTCTTCATGTTCATGATTGTGCAGACAGCAACTCGTGGTACAACGCTTGCACTTATACTCGGTCTCTTTGTGAGCACACTCTACATAGGTGTTCTCAGTGCACAGTATAGAAAGTTTGCACTCGGTACACTTGGGGCGCTTGCAGTCCTTGTTATCGGATTTATTCTCGCACGTGATTCCGCTTTCATTCAAAATAATCCGACACTCCAGCGCGTTGCGAACATCACATTGAGCGAAGGTAGTATTCGTTTCACTGTCTGGGAGATGGCATATGAGGGCTTTAAGGAGCGACCAATACTTGGATGGGGGCAGAGTGGTTTCAGTCCAGTGTTTAACAAAAACTATGACCCGTCACTCTATATGGCTGAGTCATGGTATGACCGCGTGCACAACATTGTATTCGATTGGCTCATTGCAGGAGGCATCCTCGGAACGGTTGCATACTTTGGAATGTTCTTTGTGACACTCTACTACCTCGTTCGACCACAGTTGCGTTCGTTCTTCCGAATGGTCATGAAAAGTGGGTCACCCGAAGACACTCGGGTACATGAAGCAGATAATCAGGCATTTACCGTAGTAGAGCGAGGGATACTCGTTGGTCTTCTCATTGGGTATCTCTTCCACAACATGTTCGTCTTCGACAACATCGTAAGCTATATCTACTACGGAGGTATCCTTGCATTCATTCATTCTCGAATCGGAACACCGTGGATGGTGGTATCAACAAAGAAAATTGACACTCGGATAACTGAACAAGTAGTTACTCCCGTTGTGTTGGTCGCATGTGCGCTTGTTGTGTACTTTGTGAATATTCCTGGCATTCAAGCTGCAGGTGACATTATCGATGCATTCCGTGCCTCAAGTCCTGAAGTTACGATGGCGGCGTTTGATCGTGCGCTTTCGCGAAATTCATTCGGTGATCAAGAGATCCGCGAGCAAATGACGCGTAAAGTGCAGGAAATCATCTTCAACACTGAGCTTCCGCAGGAATTTAAGAACAGTGTCATCGGAAAAGTCGAAAAGGAGTTGCTTGCACAAATAGAAGAGAAGCCGAATGATGCTCGTGCACACGTATTCATTGCGGCATTCTACCGATCGCTCGGTACGGCAGATGCGCTAGAAAAAGCAGAAGTACAACTTGCTCGTGCACGTGAGCTTTCACCAAAGAAACAGCAGATTATTTTTGAGCAAGGCCTCACACAACTACAAAAGCAAAATTATGAATCAGGTCACACCTTCTTCAAGGAAGCGTATGAACTTGATACCTCGTATATCGATGCACGCGTCTTCTACGCACTCGGTGGGGTGACTACGGGACGGTATGGTGTTGTCGATGAAGTTATTGTGACAGAAGATCAAAAGCGCGCATTCTACACAAATGACCTTGTGCTTCAAATGATCTACAACGTAAAGCAGTATCCGCTCATGATAGCTATCTTCGAATACCGCATTACTGAAAATCCACAAGATCAGCAGCTTCGTGCAAACCTCGCATTCGTCCTTAATGAGTCAGGAGATACCGAAGGAGCAATTGCGGTCCTGAAGAAAGCATCTGAAGATATTCCTGAATTTAAGACACAGGCAGATCAGTTCATCAGCGACATTACAAAGCCTGACGCGGTACGTGTGAACCAGTAGTATACGATTGATTGTTTACCAAAAAGCTCCTCATCTATACATGAGGAGCTTTTGCGTTATACTGGCCGAATGTCGCTCACAATAGAAAAGAATGTCTTCCTTGCTCCGTATACTACATTTGGTATCGGTGGGCGAGCTGAATATTTTGTAACAGTGCATACCGCAGATGAGCTTGTAGAGGCGATTACGTATGCGGAGGACGCTCTACTCCAGGTGACCATTCTCGGTGGTGGTTCAAATATGCTCATTTCTGATAGTGGTATAGATGGGTTGGTGATTCATATGATGCAGGAAGGCATCACGTATACACCGCATAGTGATCATACGCTTGTTACAGCAGGTGCTGGAGTGCTTCTCGATTTACTCATTGAAGATGTCATCGCACATGGATTGTGGGGTCTTGAGAATCTCACTGCGATCCCAGGTACTGTAGGAGCAACTCCTATTCAAAATGTCGGTGCGTACGGCGTAGAAGTGTGTGACACCATTTTGTCTGTCTATGCATATGATCGCGTGCAAAAAAAATGTATCGAGCTAGGAAACAGTGAATGTCGTTTCGGATATCGCGATTCAGTGTTTAAGCATGAAGGTAAAGACAGATACGTTATTCTTGCTGTTACGTTCAGACTCAGAAACAGTGCACAGCCGCAGATTTCGTATCGTGACCTCGCACTTCGTTTCGGAGAAAATCAACAACCATCACTCCGCGAGATTCAAACAGCGGTACGTGAAATTCGAAGTACAAAATTTCCTGATTGGTCGAAGCTTGGCACTGCCGGATCATTTTTCAAGAACCCATTCATAGACAGTGTCCATGCCGAAGCACTGAGTAAAAAATATCCTGATATTCCGCTCTACAAAAATGATGATGGTCGATTCAAAGTTTCGCTCGGATGGGTACTTGATCATGTACTCAACCTCAAGGGGTACCGAGAAGGTCATGTTGGTCTCTATGAGAAGCAAGCACTTGTTGTTGTAAATTTTGGTGGAGCAACATGTGATGAAGTGTATGCATTCAGTGATGTGATACTAAAAAAAATATTTGATGTGACTGGTATCACTGTAGAGCGAGAAGTAATTGTGATTCAAAAAAAATAATTTTATTTTTTTTATTTTTTTGTTGAGAGAAAGATATCCACATAATTTTTTTATAAATTGATTGTGTGATGATTACACATGACACATACTATGTGTAAGCAACGTTCTCTATACATTGCTCTTTGGAAGAGAACAATGCGGTCGAGTTTAGAGAAGCTATAACTTCACTTCATATACCATGGCAGTAAAGAAAAAGGCTAAGAAGGCCGCAAAGAAGACAGCTAAGAAGGCTGCAAAGAAGACCACAAAGCGAAAGGTCGCAAAGCGAAAGTAGTTTGTCCCACTCTCGTGTCGACACACGAGAACAGACACACGGCAAAAACAACACCTCTAGGGGTGTTGTTTTGTATATATTTCATTCATGGTATGCTCTACGCACCATGTCATTTCTTGATCGTTTTTTTGGTCCAACATATGAAAAGGAGCTCAAGCGAGTGCGCCCGATTGTCGATGCAATTAATCGAGAAGAGGAAAATATTGCAGCGCTCGATGATGCTGGACTTCGTGATGCAAGCACCGCACTCCGTACTCGTGTAGCAGAAGGAGCTACGCTTGACGAGGTGCTTCCAATGGCATTTGCGCTCGTACGAGAGTCTGCAAAGCGTACCCTCGGACAGCGACATTATGATGTGCAACTTATCGGTGGCATTATTCTCCATCAGGGAAAGATCGCAGAGATGCGAACTGGTGAAGGAAAGACACTTGTCGGTACACTTCCAACGTACTTGAATGCACTCAGTGGGACTGGAGTGCATGTGGTTACAGTAAACGATTATCTCGCTCGACGTGATGGAGTTTGGATGGGTCAGGTATACGGAGCACTCGGAATGACTGTTGGTGTCATCAATCAATCAGGTTCGTATCTTTATGACTCATCTCATGACAGTGAGAAACAGGATGATGGTGAACGTGATCAAAATGGCTCATACAAAGTTTTTTATGAATTCCTTCGACCATGCACAAGAAAAGAAGCATACGAAGCGGACATTACGTATGGAACAAACAGTGAGTTTGGTTTCGACTATCTTCGCGACAATCTCGAATTTGAAGCAAAAAATCTAAGACAGCGTTCACACACCTTCGCTATCATTGATGAGGTTGATTCCATTCTTATTGATGAAGCGCGCACACCGCTCATTATTTCTGGTCCAGCACAAGATTCAGCAGATCTCTACCATGTGTTTGCAACTATCGCGCGAGAGCTTGTTCTTGATGAGCATTTCACCATGGATGAAAAGCACAAGACGATCTCACTTACTGATGCGGGTATCGAAGTAGCTGAGAAAAAACTCGGTGTTGAAAATATCTATACTGATAAGGGGACAAAATACGTGCATCACCTCGAGACAGCAGTACGTGCCCAGGCATTGTTTAAGCGTGATAAAGAATATGTTGTCCGTGATGGGGAGGTGATTATTGTGGATGAATTCACCGGTCGCTTGCAAAATGGAAGACGATGGTCTGACGGCCTTCATCAGGCGATGGAAGCAAAGGAGGGTGTGCGCGTACAGCGAGAAAGTCGTACATATGCATCGATTACCTACCAAAACTACTTCCGCATGTATACGAAACTTGCTGGAATGACCGGAACAGCACTTACGTCACAGGAAGAATTTTATTCCGTGTATGGCCTTGATGTGATACCGGTTCCAACTAACAAACCTGTTGCGCGTAAAGACGGTAATGATTTCATTTTCCAAACTGAGCACGGAAAGCATGCGGCAATTATCAAGAAAGTAAAGGAAGTGAGTCAGACTGGCCAACCGGTTCTCATAGGTACTGCATCAATTGAAAAGAATGAATTGCTGAGCCAGGCGCTTACACGAGCTGGTATAGCGCATGAGATGCTCAATGCAAAGAATCATGAACGCGAGGGAGAAATTATTGCTGATGCAGGTAAGAAGGGTAAAGTGACGCTTGCGACGAATATGGCTGGACGCGGTGTCGACATCAAACTTGGTGGTGCAACAGCAACTGAAGATGAACGTACTGAAATAAAATCTCTTGGTGGATTATTTGTGCTTGGAACTGAGCGTCATGAGGCACGACGTATCGACGACCAGCTTCGTGGTCGTTCTGGGCGACAAGGAGATCCTGGAGAGACACAATTTTATGTATCTATGGAGGATTCGCTTATGCGAGTATTTGCGAGTGATATCGTAAAAAGCATGATGGGGCGACTTGGTATTCCTGAGGATCAACCGATTGAGAATACCCTCATTACACGATCACTAGAATCTGCACAGAAAAAGATTGAAGGCTTTAACTTTGATGCGCGCAAGCACGTTCTCTCATACGACAATGTACTCAATCAGCAGCGTACAATTATGTATGAAAGACGTCGAAAGCTTTTGCTCGGGACACAGGAAGATATACGAGCATTACAAGATGAGCTCGTTGCAGTGAGACCAGAGCTGACGGCAACCATTGAAATACGCACACAGGAAATGGGGGAGCCTTCGTGGTTTGAACTTCTCCGTCGTCTGATGCTCCAGATATACGACGCTCTCTGGGTTGAACACCTTGAGGTAATGCAATATGCACGCGGTAATGTAAGTCTTCGCGCCTATGCGCAGCAAGACCCACTAATCGAGTATAAGCGTGAGGCAGTCAGACTTTTTAAGGAAATGGAAGAAACAGCACGTGAACGAATTGCTGAACTCATTCCACGAGTCCATATCGAAGCGGTAAAGAAAGATGAGGAGGCACTCGAGCGAGATAGAGAGAAGATCATTACTGGTGCGGCTGTAGCACAGGGTGAGCGGGATCGTAATCCAGTTAAAAAAGAACTGGTTCCGGAACGAAACGAATTGGTACGTATTACCGATGGTACAGTCACTGAGGAAATGAAGTATAAGAAAGCCGAGGCACGAATCAAGAGTGGGGCATGGCGACTCGTTGAGTAGAAAACGAGATGGGCAGGGGACGGTGGCTGTTACTACGTTTGTCTTCTCGACATAATTCCAAAAAACGGTACCATACCAATATGACTTCGGTGCTTACTCGAATAGTTGTTACCGCATTTGCGCTCATCCTTGTTGCTGAGTTTATACCAGGTATCAGGATTGATTCAGTATTCACAGCGCTCATTGCTGCTGGTGTTCTTGGGGTACTCAACACCCTTGTACGCCCAATACTTGTCATTTTGACCCTCCCGATAACACTTCTCACACTTGGACTCTTTATTTTTGTTATCAATGCAGTGCTATTCTGGTTCGTTGCTTCATTCCTCGATGGCTTTACGGTGAGTGGCTTTTGGCCGGCCCTTTGGGGTTCTCTCGTGGTGAGTATTGTGAGTGCTCTCGTTAATAAAAAAGTAAACGACCAGTAGCTATGGAGCGCATACATACTTTTCTGTGCGAGCACTGCGCATCGCTTGTGTTTATAGCAGTTGTTCTCCTCAGTGTGTATGCTTCGCAAGTACTCGTTTTTGATGTCAGCTCGGTCATTAGTGAAAATCGATTACTGAGTGCGCTTACGCTCTCTGTTCTCATGTTTGGAGCAACGGTCGTAGCCCCGGTAACCGTCCTCCCGATGGTGCCCCTTGTTGCCCCCATGCTTGGTCCCCTTACAACAGGTCTTGCAGCTTGGATAGGGTGGACGATGGGCTCGGTCGTAGCGTTTTGGATAGCGCGGTATGGTGGGAAACCACTCCTTGCACGCTTTGTATCAATGGAAAAAATTGCACAGTATGAAAAGCGCATTCCCGAAAAAGCGCACTTTTTTCTTATCCTTGCCTTACGGCTCATACTCCCAGTTGATGTCTTGAGCTATGCACTCGGGCTTTTTTCGAATGTAAAAATAGGTGTGTACACACTTGCTTCTACCCTCGGTATCCTCTGGTTCTCATTCGCATTCTCTTTTCTTGGATTCGCTGCGTATAGAGAAGATACTGTACTTTTTGTCGCATACGGTGTAGCATCACTCATCATCTTCCTCGGCGCATATTGGTATGTACGCCGGGCACTCAAGAAGGAAGAGAATACATAATATGTTTGTAGACGAAATCACCATAGAAGCTAAAGCCGGCCGTGGAGGCGATGGGGTTGTTCGCTGGCGCCAGGAGAAGTTCGTTGATCGTGGCGGTCCATGGGGAGGTAATGGCGGCAAAGGGGGTGACATCTATATGCGCGCAGTACGCGATGTCGCGCTTCTTGGTCGGTATACGGGAGAAAAGGCTTTCAGCGCCCAAAATGGCACTGCAGGTTCAACACAGAGTCGGCATGGGGTTCATGGTGATGATCTCTACATTGATGTCCCTGTTGGATCACGGATAACTGACACTGAGCGCGGAAGGGTGTTTAACCTCCTTACAGAGGGTGAAGTTGTTAGGATCCTAAAGGGTGGTAATGGTGGTCTCGGGAACGAACATTTTAAATCATCAATTAACCGCTCTCCAGATACGGCAACAAAAGGTAAAGCTGGTGAAGCTGGAACATTCTATATTGAGCTACTCCTTGCTGTTGATGTCGGTATCATTGGCTTCCCAAATGCAGGGAAATCCACACTCCTTAACGCACTCACGCATGCACGATCTCGTGTCGGAGCATACCCGTTTACAACAACAGAACCGCATCTCGGTGATTTCCATGGATACATACTCGCTGATATACCAGGACTTATCGAAGGGGCATCACATGGAAAAGGACTCGGTCATAAATTTTTACGACATATTGAACGTACAAAAGTACTCGTACACTGCATCTCACTTGAAGAAGCTGATTATGTTCGTGCGTATCAAACTATCCGGGAAGAGCTCAGTGCTTTTGACAGTACACTCACGACAAAACCTGAGATCATTGTTCTCACAAAGCTTGATACAACAACAGCTGCGGTTGCAGAGCGGGCAAAAAAGGAGATTGAAGGAATAAGCGGAAATACCGTGAGCATTATTTCAGCTCAGGGTGGGGAAGGGCTACCTGAATTTTCAGCATTTCTCTCAAAAACATTGCAGGAAATACTCCCAACACTCGAGTAATTCTATATACAATACACTGCTAATAAATTTTGGAATGCAAATTCTACGGCTTTATATATATGTATAATGCACCCTATTTAGTATTATATTGACAAAATTACGAATCGTGTGATTTTAACTTGTTACAAAACGGTCAAAACGGTACTATACCCCACATGGAATAGCTACACGCGAGTCGTAGCGTAACCCCAGGAGCAAAAAATTTATAGCCCAATCACACATGGAATCACTATATAAAGGATACAAACTCACTGTAGGAATTGAAGTTCATGCTGAACTCAAAACAAAGACAAAAATGTTTTGTAATTCCAAAAACGAGCCACATGCAAGTGAGCCGAATTCTCATGTGTGTCCAATTTGCATGGGGCACCCAGGTACGCTTCCGGTAGTAAATCTTGAGGCAGTGCGACACGTCCTCCGTGTTGGAGTAGCAGTAGGGGGATCGCTTGCAGACTACACTGAGTTTGATCGAAAAAATTATTTCTACCCCGACATTCCCAAAGGGTATCAGATAAGTCAGTATGCGTATCCGCTTGTTTCTGGTGGCGAGCTTGCGGGAGTAAAACTAACGCGTGTTCATCTAGAAGAAGATACTGCTCGATCGCAGCATGATCAAGGAGAAGGGAGTTTGATAGATTACAATCGTGCAGGTGTGCCACTAATGGAGCTTGTTACAGAGCCCGTTATCCATGACGCAGAAACTGCAGGGAACTTTGCTCGTGAACTCCAACTACTGCTCCGGACACTCGGTGCATCAGATGCAAATATGGAAAAAGGAGAGATGCGTGTTGAGGCAAATATATCAGTGAGTAAGACAGAAGCATTCGGCACCAAAGTAGAGGTAAAGAATTTGAACTCCTTTAAGTCTGTTGAGTCAGCTATACAATATGAAGTGAAGAGGCAGGTTGAGCTTTTGGAGCGTGGCGAGAAAGTGATACAAGAAACACGAGGGTGGGATGAGGTGAGAGCAAAGACGTTTTCGCAGCGCCTCAAGGAGTCTGCGGATGACTATCGCTATTTTCCCGATCCAGACATACCAAAGTTCAAAACATCACTTTCTGAGTCAATTTCCTTATCTCGGATACGTGAATCAATGCCACTACTACCGGAAGAAAAGCGCTCAAAATATAGTAATCTCGGTATACCGAGAGAACAAGTCGAGTACATAGTGTCAGATATCGAGTCCGACTCGTTTTTCTCGAAGTATGTCGAGTGTGTGTCAGGTACTAATCAAGATAAGCTTATTCGTCTTGGTGCAAACTACCTTACGTCTGATATGACTTCACTTGTTAAAACAGGAGAAGTACTCTCGAACGCCTCACCTATACACCTCGCTTCTTTGATGAGTCTCACCCTCGAGGGTACGATAACATCTCGCGTTGCAAAAGATATACTCAAAGAGGTTGTTTTTGAAGGTAATGATCCTACCGCTATCGCAGAAGCCCGAGGTCTTGTTCAAGAGAATAGCGCATCAGCACTAGAAGAGATTGTTCTCAAGGTCATCACTGAGAATCAGTCCGTTGTTGCCGAGCTAAAATCAGGAAAGGAAACAGCCATTCAATACCTTATCGGTCAGGGTATGAAGTACTCTAAAGGTACTGCTAATCCTGGTACTCTGAAGGATCTCCTTCTCTCAAAAATAAATTCATAAACAAAGGATTCTCTTGTAGCCGAGTTATCTACCTGTCCTAGTTGAGAGTCTCCATGCTTAGTCTATACTTGGTGAAGGTATGGAGACCCTCACACTTAATGGAAAAGAGTACGTTAAAGCTTCTCGTGCAGCACGAGATCTCGGCTATGCGACTGATTATGTTGGACAGCTCTGCCGGTCAGGCTCTGTTGACGCGCATCTCGTAGGGAGAACATGGTACGTGAATCCAGAGACACTTGGTGCCCATAGACTCGAGAAGAAACGAAATTCACGAATCAAGGCGAGAGAGTATGCTCGTAAATCTATCGAAGCATCACGAACACTTAATGTTGGAAATAGCACGAATAGCTATAAGAATATAGCTATTCGTTATGAAAGTGACACAGACGCAGTAATACCTGAAGTTAAGAAGGTGCACATTGTCACTGAGAAGTTTGTCATGCATCAGCCGGTCGAGGAAACTTCTACTGAGACTTATGAAGTGCTGAACAAAAACAAAAAGATCTTGATGTCAGGATCTATACCAGTCTACGATGCAGAAGAGGAGACGGTACTTACCGATACGGTAACGCTGAGTCCAAAGATAGTGCGTCATGCAAAAAAGACTGTAGAGTCTAGAGATTCTCGAAAGGAGGCAATAGAGACAGTCGTAGCCCCTCAAGAAGAGGTTGCTGGCGAAGTGATGCAGACTACAGAAGCACCTAGTTTTGTAGAAAAACTCGTCAAGGCAGAGGTACAGATTGACACAGACAGTGATATTTTAGACACGGCGACCACTGAGACAGATGTACCAACCCCTCGAAAGTCTCTTAGTGTAATCCTTGGACTACTTTTTCTATATGCGATTGTGATAGTTGGTGTTGCCGGACTGTTCTTTGAGTCACAGACAGTCTACACATCAGGAATTGCTACCGAAAGTTTTGCGCCAACAACCGATATCATTCTTGATTTTATGTTGAAATATAAAGATATATCGTCTGTCCTAGATTAAATATCTCTTACACAGACGCTTTTAATCATTCGAGTGAGTGTTGCAGTTTCAATAGTATTCACCATGAATTCCAATGAGCTCTTTAGTGATATTTTATCGCAATAAAGCCGAGCTAATTACAGCAAAAAGGAAATAGCCGGAGACCCGGTGCTTCGTAGTGCCCTCAATCAAATTTTGCCTTGCTGTAATTGTATTTATTGATCACAAAAATCATTCGCAAATTCTGTTGAGATTTTTTTGTGCATCACGATTTTTTTGAGCGGAATTTTTCATCTCTATTTTTATTGCATCATGCAAAAACTTATGCACATTGAAACACGAACAACGACACAAAATAGCTTTATAATTATTGGACATTCTAGTTTTTTTACATGTCCCAAGTTCTTACCATTAACGGTCGTGATTATATTCCTGCGGGACGTGTTGGAAAGCACTTTGGGTATACTCGAGATTACATTCTCACACTCGCTCGTGAAGGAAAAATCGATGGGCAAAAAATCGGTCATCGGTGGTATGTGAATCTCGCTTCTGCAGAGAAATATTTTTCATCAGCAAAGGTTGTTCGCGAAGAACGAAAACAACTAATCCGTGAAGAGCGTCGTGCGGAACTTCGGTCGCACCTTGTTTCGAAAAAGAAATCATCGCGATCGTCAGCTCTTGTTGAGACCGTTGCACTCCTCATCATTGCGCTTGTTGTGGGCATGACCGGGTACGTCACGCAATCGAATTCCTCCTCCGAAGATCAGGTCGCGCTCACGTATGCGAGTGACGCATCATTCCTCGAAAAGCTCGCAGTATCAATCTATAATTTCATTTCACCTGAGCCAGAGGTTCTTGTGACTGAGGTAGTTGAGTATGTCCCCGTTGATGCGCTCGAAAAAGCAGAGATGGGAATTGAACACGATGTCGCATCACAAACTGTCAGAACATCACTCGTTGTTGGTCCGGGAGAAGTGCTCACGACAATAAAAGAAAGTTCAATACAGGGATCGTTTTCTGATGAAGTTTCAGTTTCGATTGATCCACACAATCCAGATACAGGGATTATTATTCCGCATTTCAAAGACACGGATGGGGAAGAGTATCGATACCTTATCGTTCCGGTAATTGAGGATGGTATTCAGTAACGTATGCGTGCCTATTCTCTAAAAAAACATACGCTCCTCGCATACGCTCTCGCACTTTTCACCTGCCTTTCCTTCGCGGTTCTTTCACTCGTGTCTCCGGTAGAAGCTGCTCCAAACATGCAGATAAACTATCAAGGAAAGCTCACAGATAGTTCAAATGTCGCTGTTCCAGACGGAACGTACAATATGCGCTTTTGGCTTCTCACATCATCATCGATTGGAACAACAAGTGCTCTGTGGACTGAGTCGCTCACCGGAACGAATCGTGTACAGGTCACTAATGGACTCTTCAGTGTCATGCTCGGTTCGACATCGCCGTTAACTTCCGTTGACTTCAATCAAACGTTGTACCTCGGAGTTGAAATTGGAGGTACGAGTACTCCAGGATGGGACGGAGAAATGAGTCCTCGAAAGATTCTTGGTGCGGTGCCGGCAGCATTTGAGGCTGATCGAATCGACGGCCTCACGTCAACGCAATTTGTGCGCACTGACGCAACATCGACTATTGCCACATCGAGTGCCGATACGCTTCTCACCATCACACAAAATGGTGCTGGTGATATCCTCAATCTGTTTGATGGAACAAGTGAAGTTCTCACTGTGCTCGATGGAGGGAATCTTGGTATCGGCACTACATCGCCGATTGCACGCTTCACCGTATCAGGAAATAGTTACTTTGGAGGGAATATTACCGGAACGGGCACACTCTCTGTCCAGGGTCTTTCTGTAAGTGGTAGTTCAACACTCGGATACGCCTCATCAACAGCACTCACCGTCTCGGGCAATACTGTCCTCGGCCTCTTTACCGGTACAAATGGAACAACCACTTCTCTCTACACTGGAACACTTGGTATTGGATCTGACTACATCACAGATATCACCGGAACAAATCTCTCGATCACAAACGGTGTCCTTAACGTCACGTCATCAGCAGACGGTATGTCGAACTGGCTCTACCAGAGTGGTGCACTTCGACCATCAACAACGGTTGGAGTAGTCATCGCAGCATCGTCAACCATTGGTGACGGTACCGGAGCAGGTGGACTCACTATCTCGGGTGGTGCGACGACGACCGGGAATACATATATAGGAGGGAATTTGAGTGTTGGTACGAGTTCACGTCTCTATGTGGCACAGCTCAGTGGGTCAACCGGAAATGCAGTAGATCCGATTCTCCAAGTACTCAACTATCGAACACCAGCTGCTGCTGATCAAAATAATTCACTTGAGCTTCTTTCACCAAATCTCGTGAGCGATTCAGGTGTCTATTTGGCACTCGGAAAGAATGCATCGCTCAATAATCGTGCGGCGATAGAGTATCGATATCAAGGTGACGGCAGCCTCTCAAATGCAATTCGCTTTGGTTTTTATGGTAACGAGCGCCTCCTTAATATCCTCGCGTCCGGCAATGTTGGTATTGGTACAAGCTCCCCACAGTATCGACTCACTGTTTCGACAACTACCGCGGGTAATACCGATCTCGTTGGCGTTGCGTATGCGCAAGGATTGAATGATGGTGCTGGATATGCGTTTAATACTGCAGTGACAACAGTCGGTGCCCTCCGTCAGCAACGTGTAGGAGTAGGGGATTATGCACTCCAATTCCACAACTGGAATGGGTCATCGCTTTCTGAAATGATGACGATTCGTAGCAGTGGCAATGTTGGTATCGGTACCACAACACCGTCAGAGAAACTCACGATTCAAGGTATCAATCGAGCAGATGTCTTCTACGCAGCATCTTCAACGGCGACATCAACATTTGGTGAGGTAAATCTCGCGGGGATTACCGGAAGTCGGGACAACTGGATGTACTGGGGTGGGACGAAGTTTATGAACGCATCGTCGACAGGAGAGAATCTCAGTATCGGTCTTGGTGCAGGGATTGCTATGAGAAGTGGTGCTCGCAATACCACTATCGGTGACGGTGCCTTCGCTTTAAATACCACCGGAGAGGATAACGTTGCGGTGGGATATGCGGCACTCGATGCAAATGTGAGTGGATTCCACAACGTTGCGATTGGAAGCGGCGCACTTGGAAACTCCGATTCATACGACAACGTCGGTGTCGGTCGAAATGCGCTCAGTGCGAATACCTCTGGTTTGGAGAACGTTGCTATTGGTATGAACACACTTTCATACAATACAACAGGTAATTCAAACATCGCGCTTGGCCGGGAGTCTGGGGGAGATTCTTTCACCGAGTCATCACCTAATCGTCGCTCAGTTATCGATAACTACATGACCTTCCTCGGTCACAAATCATCTCGCTTCGAAGGCGTCGCTTCAACAACGCAACTCACCTACGGCACTGCGATTGGTGCGGGCGCTCGTGTCGGCTGTTCATACTGTATCGCACTCGGTGGCATTGGCTCTAGCGCCGTCAAAGTCGGTATCGGTACTTCAACACCAACAGCAAAGCTCACCATCCACGCATACGCAAACGAAACAAATCGCCAGCTCTTCACGGTGGCGTCGACAACAAGTGGTGGTGCAACTTCGACATTGTTTACTATTCTTGCGTCCGGGAATGTTGGTGTCGGTACTACCTCACCTGCAACTAAACTCGAGGTAGCCGGAGGTGGGCTACGTGTCGCAGGAACTGGTATTAGTTCGGATACATATACATTCGGCAACACAAGCTTTGGTCTCTACGGAGGTAACTTCTCACCAGAAGCTGGACGCATCATCTTTGGTGATGGTAGTGGTTGGAAGTTTAGTTTTTCTCGAGGCACAGCTGCTGATCCGGTAGATCTTGTTACTATTCGAGATAATGGTATTGTAGGTATCGGCTCTACAACCCCGTCTCGTCTCCTCACTGTTGCTGGTGATATTTATGGTGCAAACATAACTGCAACAGGCACCGCATCGTCAACATACGCATCTACTACAGCGTTCACACTTTTTGGTTCACTCTATGATGGAAATAGCAGTGCAGGTACTAATGGCATGGTACTTCAGACTACTGGCACTGGAGTCCAATGGGTAGCGACGTCCTCACTCGGAATTACCTCAGGCGTAAGTAGCGTTACCTATCTTGCAACCTCATCACCTTGGACACGAGGTGACTTGGCGTATGTGTCGAGTGACGGCGCAGTATCAAGTGTTGCTACGGGAACACTCACCACAAATGCAACTGGACTCGAGTTCTCTGCAACTCGCGGCGTGATTGGTGGTTCATCAGTACTTTCCCTCACCAGTGGCTACGTAGTTCCGACAACAACTCGGGCAAATGCCTGGGACTATGCGTCGGGAACTGTTACCAGTGTTGCTATGACTGTTCCGACAGGACTTTCTATAGCAGGTTCACCGATAACAACCGCAGGGACACTCGCACTCACCTATGCAGCTGGATATGAAGGATTCCTCACCACAGCATCTACTTCACTCTTTAGCTTCTACAATACACCTTCAACACGTATCACAGACGGAACAGGTCTTACCTGGTCAGGGAACACACTTAACTGTGATACTGCAACAAGTGGTGCACAGGGATGTCTCACTTCGGCAGACTGGACTTCTTTCAACGGGAAAGTTTCATCGTCATCAATTGATTCTATTGCTGAGCTTGAAACACTCACTGGAGCAAACATTCTTGTTAACTCAGAACTTGATACTTCACTCGAGCTTCTTAACTTACTTGGGGATGAGACTGGTACAGGCAGTGTCGTATTTAGCACATCCCCTACATTTACTGGAACAGCGGGGTTTGCATCCCTCACAATATCGGGCTCTTCGACTCTTGGTGTAGCATCATCAACTGCGCTTACCACCACAAACCTCTATGCAACAAGAGCGTCAACAACCTATGCAAGTACTACTAATATCTCTGTTCAAGGAAACATATGGACTGACCTAGCGGATGGGTGTGTCAATGTCACCTCTGGTCTGATCGGCACCACAGGAAGTGCGTGTGGTTCAGGGGGAGGAGCATCAAACTGGCTCTACCAGAGTGGTGCACTTCGTCCATCAACGACGGTGGGACTTGCGGTAACTGCATCTTCAACAATCCTCAACCTCACGATGGAGAACGCTACGACGACAAATCTCCTTGCGACAAGTGCGTTTAATGTGAGTGCAGGTGGAGCGTATCAGTACAACGGTGTGAATCTTATTCGCGCATCGACATCACTAGAGAACTATTTTATTGGTGGCGGATCAGGAAATTTCACCGCAACCGGAACTGACAACATAGGAACAGGTAATAGCGCGCTCAGCTCACTTGTAGGAGGTCTTGGTAACACTGCGATTGGTGACGATGCCCTTGCTGCACTTACCGGGGGTGATTACAACACTGCTATTGGGTCAGGGGCACTTCAACTCGCATCGAACGAAGTAAATAGTAACGTTGCAGTGGGTCACTATAGTATGTGGGCTAGTTCTGGTTCAAATAATGTCGCGCTTGGTGCGGTAGCGCTCTTTGATGCTGACGGAAGTGACAATATCGGTATTGGTCTAGAGGCGATGCGCAATGCGTCAGGGAATGCCAATATTGCCATTGGAACAGAGGCGCTTGTAACTACCACTTCAGGTACGCAGAACGTTGCGGTCGGTGATCGGTCACTTTTTGCTAATGTAACCGGTGCATACAATACTGCTCTCGGTGGACGAACGCTCTACTATAATCGTTCTGCAACAAATACCACCGCAATAGGTTATGAGGCTGGATTAGGTAGTGATGGAAATACTGCTTCACAGAATAATGTGTTCCTCGGGTATCGATCTGGCTACGTAAATACAACAGGAAGTAACAATACACTCCTCGGATACCAAACTGGGGACACTCTAACAAGTGGATCAAACAACATCCTCCTCGGATACGATATTGACGCACCAGCATCAACAACAAGCAACTTCCTCTCGATCGGTAACCTTATTTTTGGACGAAATATCGATGGTACTGGAAATACAGTCTCAACAGGAAATATCGGTATCGGAACATCATCACCATGGGCACGACTTTCAGTGCAGGGTGTCCTCGGTTCGGCGACACCACTTCTCGATATTGCGACAACGACGTCTTCAAGCTTCGCAACATCATCACTCTTCCGTGTCGGACACGACGGACGGGTGTCTATCGGATCATCAACTCCTGATTCAAAAACACTCACGATACAGCGAACAGGGGTGGCTGCGGGTGAGGTCGGTGGCGTCAAAGAGTACTTGAGTTTCCTCAATACAACATCAGGTGGAATTGTGTATGGCGATAACGCGTATCTCCTCAATTCATCAACAGCGACAACAACACTCGTTGGAAAGATTATTCGTATTGAAGATAGTGTAGCGCTCGGTAATACCGTGCGTGGTCTTGAGGTACAGGCACATCGTGGTACGAACACATTTGGTGAAAATACTGCGCTCTCAGGCTTCGGTCGAACCTTCGGTGTTCGTGGTGCAACAGAAGGTGACGCAGGCGCAGTCTTTGTTCCTGCTGGTGTCTTTGCAGATCTTCGGGGAACGACCCAAGGTAACGCGCTTCGTGCATATTCGGGAACGATCACCACATCAAATCTCGTACAACTCTTCCATGACGGAAGTACTTTCTCAGGAACTGGTCTCCTCATGAACTTTGGTAACTCAGGAGGTTCGTTCGCTGCTACATCGAGTGCAAAGTTCATTGACCTCAAAGTTGCAGGTACATCAAAGTTCACCGTCACTGCGGCAGGTACTACGACGATCGGTGACGGCACTACCGCAAATATGGCCGGGCTCCAGATTGGGTACGGAGGGCTCTGTGTCGATAATGATGGTTCATGTGCAGCGTCGACTACTGGACGAATCACTTCTGTTTCAAGTGCGAGTGGCAACTCTGACCTTGCTGAAATGTACTTCTCTTCACAAGATCTCCTTCCTGGAGAAATTGTTGCACTCCGTGGTGGTCTCACTGTAGAACGAGCAACTGAGTCGGGGGATCTCCCAATACTCGGTGTTATTTCTACAAAGCCAGGTGTCGTAATGGGGTATGACGATACATCACTCATTCCTGGAGAGGTTGCACACCCAGTCGCACTTAAGGGACGTGTGCCAATTCGACTCTCTACAGAAAATGGTCCTATTGCGAAGGGTGATCGCATCATGCTCTCGTCGATTCCTGGTATCGGAATGAAGGCAACAGAGAGTGGAATGACTGTCGGTATTGCACTTGAGGATTTTGATGGCGAGCATGCATACTCTGAAGGGTACCTCAATCAGTTTGGTGACGATCTTGTGAAGGTACGCCAGAAGCCTCGCTCAAAGGATGTTGATCCACGTGCACAAGATGGCTGTTCATATGGTGGTGGTGGTGCTCAGGGTGAGTCGCCTTGTATCAAAGATAAGGTGGCGAGTGTGAAAGTTGAGACAGTCTCGATAGATACGCGTACCGAGATACTTGAGGAACTTGAGGATGAGTCTGCCGAGACAATGACGGTGGATGATAGAGAGGTAGCTGTCGGGCAGGTCATCATGTTCGTTGATCTCGATCATCACATGATTGCGAGTGAAACAACCCTTCTCAAGGAACTTCTCGGAACAACGACGCTCGCAAATGGCAATGGCACTGAGACACTCTGGGATCGTATCAAGCAGCTTGCAGGAAACTTTGTTGACGGCATCCTCTCTGTCACCGGTCTTAAAACAGACACGCTTTGTGTCGGAGAAGTGTGTGTCGACGAAGCACAATTCCTCGAAATGGTACAAAACGCAAATGGGGGTGGATCAAATGGCGGTGATCAGACTGACGAAGAACCCCCTCAAGAAGATGAAAATGAGGAAGAAGAGAGTGAGGAAGATGCTGAGGGGACCGAAGAAGATACTGAGACAGATACCGAGGAGGAGTCAGGTGGTGAAGGGGAGGGTGCTGGGGAGGAGTCCGATATAGGTGATGAAGAAGCTGGTACGGAAGAAGTGGTGGAAGAAGAAACTGATGAAGAGTCAGCACCTGAAGAAGAAACATCGTCCAATGAAGCTGATGATTCAGGAAATACAGAAGATTCTTCCCCTGATTCAGGGTCAGCAGATTCAGGAGGTGGATCGGAAGAGGGAGAAGGTGAGTAGGGTGAAGGAACGACATACATATATATGTACACAAACATACAAAACAGCATATTGAGAAAAGGAGAAACCAAGAACATTCTTCATGTTTTGGCGATTTCTCTTTTTGTGCTCTTTTTCTTCTCTCTTGATACTGCTTCAGCCGAAGCGTCTCTTCGCCAAATAAAAACCATCGAATACTCGTTTGGAAACACGAACAACGCCACCACCGCAACTGCGATACCACTCTTCGTTCGCGAAAGTGCAGGAGCCTCGAGCGCTTGGACGACCACCAACCCAACGACTGCAAATAGTGGTTTCAATTTCCAAATTCATGGAAGCAACATCCTTGTCCAGAGTGCGTGGATTGAGTTCCGTGCAAACACCGCATCATCTGCCGGAAGTATTTCAAATATCGCTGCCGAACTTTCAACCTGTCCTGGCACTGTGGCGAGTTGCGCGAGTGCTCCCGTGTATGAACCACTCCCGAGTCTCGGATACATGTCAAACGTGCTCATGTACGTGAACTCGGCCGAGCACAACGTGCTCTATACAAAGATCGATGCAACCGCAGCACTGACCGGATTCACGGAT
>JACCDG010009109.1_pt1 | contig 21098 bp, 19 predicted proteins | sample 7442471 | NCBI WGS metagenome assembly JACCDG01 (sample SAMN15323444, study PRJNA562643) | freshwater metagenome | isolation source: river surface water | place: USA:Blue River Watershed | collected 2017-08-17 | reverse complement strand
TTGAGTTGTTGGTCGATCAGCGCCTGCACCGCATGCACACCGTCGCCGGTGACCCACAGGCTTTCGCCGCGCGCCGCCGCCACCACCCGGCCGCCCACCACCAGCACCCGGTGCTCGTTGCCGGCGATGAAGCGTTCAACGATGACCTCGCTGCCCTCGGCATCGGCCACACCAAAAGCCTGTTCGATATCGGCCTGTTCGCTCAGCTCCAGCGACACGCCCCTGCCGTGGTTGGCGTCCGACGGTTTCACCACCACCGGCAAGCCGATGTCTTGTGCGGCCTCCCACGCGTCGGCGGGGTTGTCCACCACCCGGCCTTCGGGCACCGGCACACCGGCGGCCTGCAGCAGGCTTTTGGTCAAGTCTTTGTCGCTGGCGATGTTTTCGGCGATGGCGCTGGTGAGGTCGGTCTCGGCGGTCCAGATGCGGCGCTGACGCGCGCCGTAACCGAGCTGCACCAGGTTGCCGTCGTTGAGCCGCAGATGCGGAATGCCGCGCTCGGTGGCAGCCGCCACAATCGCCGCCGTCGATGGGCCCAGCCAGGTGTCGTCGATCACCTCGCGCAGCTCATGCACCGCCGCGTCCACATCAAAAGGTTCGTCATTGATCGCTGCCTCCAGCAGCGCGTGGCCGTGGCGCAGCGCGGCTTCGGCGGTGGCGGCGTTGCGGGCCCGAAACACCATGCGGTAGACGCCCGCTTGGCTGGTGCTGCGGGTCTGACCAAAGCCGGTGGGCATGCCCGCGCGGTTGAGCAGCTCAATGACGCAGTGCTCCAAGATGTGCCCCGCCCAAGTGCCTTCGCGCAAGCGCTGAATGAAGCCGCCTCGCTCGCCCACACCGCAGTGGTGCTCTTGGAGCGCCGGCAGCCACGCCAGCAGACGCTCGGTCAGCCCGGGCAGGGTGTTGGAGGGCCGTTGCTCCAACTCTCCCAGGTCGAGCCAGACCTCCATGGCAGAGCGGTAAGTCCACACATTGGGACCCCCCAGAAACCGGTGCCGCAGCACCCGCAGGGCAAGACGAGGTTCAGGCATAAGCGTGAGCGGATAAACGCACAAAGGCCGGACTGTCAAGCCCGGCCCAGATTCCCACGTATTGTGGAACCACGGCACCCCCTTGCACGGTCGCCAAGGGGGAAGGTTACGAACAATTGCATGGGTACCTATGCAATTGTCGCTGATTAGAAACACTCCGCCTGACGGACAATCCGGAGCTCCATGGACCGATCCACCCCGCTTTCCGCCGAATCCGCGCCGCTAGCGCGGCTGCCACTCGACATCAACGCCCACGGCGAATTCACCGCAGGCGAGTTGCAGCTGCACGCCCACCAGTGGCGCTGGCGCACCAGCCCGCAAAGCGATTGGGCCACGCTAGACCGCCAAAACACCCATCGCCTGCAGGAGCGCGACCACGGTGGCGTGGCCACGCTGGACCTGATGGACGGCGACACGCTGGTGCAGCGCTGGCAATGCACCTTGGCGCAGCACGCCGAGCTGCGTGGCCTGCGGCGCGCTTTTGAACACGGCAGCGCCGACAGCGACGACGAGCAGGCCGACCCCGAGGTGGAGACTCCGCCGTCGACCTGGGTGTTGCTGCGGCTCTGGCGCTTTGCCCACCCCTACCGCTGGCAGTTGTTGCTCGGCTTTGTGCTGACGCTGGCGTCCACCGCCGCCACCTTGGTGCCGCCCTACCTCACGATTCCGCTGATGGACGATGTGCTGATCCCGTTCCAAAACGGTCAGGCCATTGATCCGGTCTATGTGGGCTGGCTGCTCGGCGGGCTGCTCGGCGCCGGCCTGCTGGCCTGGGGCCTGGGCTGGGCGCGCACCTGGCTGCTGGCGCTGGTGTCCGAGCGCATCGCCGCCGACTTGCGCACCAGCGCGTTTGAGCACCTGCTGGGCCTGTCTCTCGATTACTTTGGCGCCAAACGAACCGGCGATTTGATGTCGCGCATTGGCAGCGAGACCGACCGGCTGTCGGTGTTTCTGTCGCTGCACGCACTGGACTTTGCGACCGATGTGCTGATGCTGGGCATGACCTCGGTGATCCTGTTTTCGATCAATCCCTGGCTGGCGCTGGTGACGCTGCTGCCGCTGCCTTTCATCGCGTGGATGATCCACCTGGTGCGCGACCGGCTGCGCACCGGTTTTGAAAAAGTGGACCGGGTCTGGGGCGACGTGACCAGCGTGTTGGCCGACACCATTCCCGGCATCCGGGTGGTCAAGGCCTTTGCACAAGAACGGCGCGAAGCCCAGCGCTTCAGCACCGCCAACAGGCTCAACCTAGAGGTCAACGACCGCATCAACAAAACCTGGAGCCTGTTCACGCCCACGGTGACGCTGCTCACCGACATCGGCTTGCTGGTGGTGTGGGGGTTTGGCATTTGGCAGGTCAGCAAGGGCGACATCACCGTCGGTGTGCTGACCGCCTTCATCGCCTACATCGGCCGCTTCTACGGCCGGCTCGATTCGATGAGCCGCATCGTCTCGGTGACCCAAAAAGCAGCCGCTGGCGCCAAGCGCATTTTCGACATCCTGGACCACCAGTCGAGCGTGCCCGAACCCACCGATCCGCTACCCATGCCGCCGGTGACCGGCGCACTCCGCCTGGACCGGGTGGGCTTTCGCTACGGCAGCCGCAGCGTGATCCGCAACGTCAGTCTCGACATCCGGCCCGGCGAAATGATTGGCCTGGTGGGCCACAGCGGCTCGGGCAAAAGCACACTGGTCAACCTGCTGTGCCGCTTTTACGACGTGAGCGAAGGCCGCATCTTGGCCGACGGTGTGGACCTGCGCCAAGTGCGGGTGGCCGACTACCGCCAGCACATTGGCCTGGTGCTGCAAGAGCCGTTTTTGTTCTTTGGCAGCGTGGCCGAGAACATCGCCTACGGCCGGCCCGACGCCACGCGCGAACAGATCGTGGCGGCCGCGCGAGCGGCCCATGCGCACGACTTCATTCTCCGGCTGCCGCACGGCTACGACTCGCTGGTGGGTGAGCGCGGCCAGGGCCTCTCGGGTGGTGAACGCCAGCGCATCAGCATCGCCCGCGCGCTGCTGATCGACCCGAAGATCCTGATCTTTGACGAGGCCACCTCGGCGGTGGACACCGAGACCGAAAAAGAGATTCAGAAAGCGCTCGACAACCTGGTGCTGGGCCGCACAACGATTGCGATTGCCCACCGGCTGTCCACCCTGCGCAAGGCCGACCGGCTGGTGGTGATGGACCGGGGCGCCATTGTGGAAGTGGGGCCACACGACGAGCTGATGGCGCGCGAGGGTCACTACTGGCGGCTCTACCAGGCGCAGCTGCGCCACGACAAAGAACTGCAGGAGGCCGCATGAGCGCCGCACCCGATTTCACGCTGAGCCGCAACAGCTCGGGCCGCTGGTGCCTGAGCATCGCCGGCCAGGCCAGCGAACCGGTGCAGGCGGTGCGGAGTTTTCCGCTGTCGGCGCCCGACGAAGCGATTGGCTTGGTCGGCGACGACGGCCATGAGCGCCTGCACATCACCCACCTCCACACGCTGAAGGCCGAGCAGCGCGAAGCGGTGCACGCGGCCTTAGCCGAGCGCGACTTCTGCCCACGCATCCAGCGCATCTGCAGCGTCAGCACCTTCGCCAGCCCCAGCACTTGGGTGGTCGAAACCGACCGGGGCACGACCGAGCTGGTGCTCAAGGGCGAAGAAGACATCCGGCGCCTGCGCGAACGCAGCCGCCTGCTGATCACCAGCGCCCACGGTGTGGTGTTCGAAATTCCCGACAGCGCGGCGCTGGACCGCGCCTCGCGCAAGCTGCTGGAGCGGTTTCTGTAGATCCAACGCCCTGATGCGTCGCAATCCGCCAGCGCATCAGGCTTGCAGCGCGTCCCACATCGCTTTGTCCCGCTCAGCGGTCCAGATGCGCGGGTGCTTGATGCCGCTGGCCTCGTCAAAAGCGCGGGTCACGTCAAACGGCAGGCAGTGTTCGTAGATAAACACATGGCCGAACACCGGGTCCATGCTTTTGCGGGTGTGGGCCATGGCGGCCTTGAGGTCCATGCCGGCGGCCACCGCTTCTTTGCCGGCTTGGAACAAGGTGCTGACCCAGCGCTGGGTGTAGTCCAGCGCCTTGTGGACGTTGGCATGGCCTTTCATGGCCTCGCCACGGCCAGGCACGATGAACTCGGCGTTCAGCGCGCGCAGCGCTTCGAGCGTGGCTGGCCATTCTTCTAGCTGAGCATCACCGGTGTAGACGCCGGCTTCGTACTCCACCAGGTCGCCGCTGAACAGCACGCCTTCGGTCTCGACCCAGGCGATGGTGTCGCCCTTGGTGTGGCCCGGGCCGGGGTGCCAGATCTCGACCTTCACCCCGCCGAGGTCGACGGTGAGGCTGCCCTGACGGCCCGGTGTGCCGTCGCCAATGACCATGGTCGGCCAGGTCAGGCCGGGCACACTGTCGGCGCCGCGGAACAGGCGCGGAAAGCGCTCCATCTCGCTTTGCATGTCTTGTGCGCCACGCTCCACAATCAGATCGTGGGTGCCCCGGCTGGCGATGATTTCGGTGGCGCCCTCGGCGAAGTAGGCGCTCGCCCCGAGCACCCGCACCGCGTGGTAGTGAGTCAGCAGCACATATTTGATCGGCTTGTCGCTCACCGTGCGGATCTTGGCGATCAAGTCTTGCGCCATGGCCGGGGTGGCTGTCGCGTCGCTCACCATGATGTATTTCTCGCCAATGATCACGCCCGAATTGGGATCGCCTTCCGCGGTGTAGGCCCAGCAGTGCGGGCTGAGCTGCTCGAAGGTGATCTGTTTGTCTTGCAGATCGGCCTGGGACGCAAAGGCTTTGGACATGGCGGGCTCCGGTGGGATGCGAAAGCGGGGAATTTTACCTAAACGTAATGAATTTCACATGGGTGAATTTTGTGCGCCAGCCTCCAGTGGCAACAAGGCCTCGCGGGCGGCGGCGGCCACCCGCCGGGTCAGACCGTCGAGCATCGGGCCGGCGGCGCGGGTGCGTTGCCAGTACAAGGGCACATCCAGCGGGGCGCGGGGCAGCAACTCCACCAAGGCGCCGCTGGCCAAATGCTGCGCCACCAAGGACAGCGGGTTGAGCCCCCAGCCCATGCCGGCCAGACACGCCGCCACAAAGGCCTGCGACGAGGGCAGTGTGTGGCGCGGTAAAGCCACCGCGCACTGGGCGTGGCGCTGTGCCCAGCGCGCCTGCAGCTCGTCTTTGGTGTTGAACTGCAGGCTGGGCGCCTGCGCCAGCGCATCGGCACTCACGCCGCTGGCCAAAAAGCGCTGCACAAAAGCGGGGCTGGCGGTGGCCACATAGCGCATGGCCCCCAAGTGCTCGACGGTGCAACCGGTGGCGGCCTGTGCGCTGGCGGTCACCGCCGCCAGCACCGCGCCTTGGCGCAGCCAGTCGCTGGTGTGGTCTTGGTCGTCCACCGCCACCTGCAGCAGCACCGGCGCTTCGGCGCCAAAGGCGGCCAGCGCGGGCGCCAGCCAGGTGGCCAAGCTGTCGGCGTTGACCGCTACTGGCAGGGGCACCCGCGTTGGGCCGTCGCTCGCCAAGCTGGGCAAGGACGCATGCAGCTCCTGCTCCAGCAGGCGCAAGCGGTCCACATGCTGGCACAGGCGCCGGCCGGTCTCGGTGGGCACACAGGGCTGACCACGCACCACCAGCGCGCAACCCATGCGCTCTTCGAGCAGCCGGATGCGCTGCGACATGGCCGAGGGCGTGACGTGCAGGGCGCGCGCGGCGCGTTCAAAGCTGCCTTCGCGCACCACCGCGTGCAGGGCAAAGAGCGAGGCGTAATCGAGCATGAATACAGTTTTTCTTAAGTCGCTTAATGAAATGCAGTTTGCCTTCATCAGCCAGGGCTGGCAAGCTCGCTCCCCATGGCTGTTGAAACCTCCACCTCGTTGTTGTTGTCCGTGTTTGTGCAGGGCTTGGCGCTGGGCCTGGGCCTGATCGTGGCGATTGGCGCCCAAAACGCCTTTGTGCTGCGCCAAGGCCTGCGGCGCGAACACGTCGGCCCGGTGGTGCTGTTCTGCGCGGCCAGCGACGCGCTCTTGATCAGCGCCGGTGTGCTGGGCATGGCGCAGGCGCTGGGCAACAGCCCGGGGCTGGCGCGCGCGCTGGCGCTGGGCGGTGCGATCTTTTTGGCGGTGTATGGCTGGCGGGCGCTGCAACGCGCGCGGGCGCCGCAGCGCCTAGAGGCGTCGGCAGAAGGCCATGGGCTCTCACGCCGTGCCGCGCTGGCCCAGGCCGCCGCCTTCACCCTGCTCAACCCCCACGTCTACCTGGACACGGTGCTGCTGGTCGGCGGCATCGGCGCCCAACAGCCGGTGGCGCTGCAGCCGGTGTTTGTGGCCGGCGCCAGCGTGGCCAGCCTGGGCTGGTTCACCGCCCTGGGCTTTGGTGCGCGCTGGCTGGCGCCGTGGTTTGCCCGGCCACGCGCTTGGCAGGCGCTCGACGGGCTGATCGGCCTGACCATGCTCACTCTGGCAGCGCTGCTGCTGCGCCATGCTTGGCTGATGGCCTGAGGACGGCACCGGTGTACATCCCTCGGGCGCATCAGCCCCATGACGGCCAGCCAATGCCCGAGCTGGTGCGTGCGCACCCGCTGGGCGCCTGGGTCTGCCTGACAGCCGACGGCCTGGTGGCCAACCCGGTGCCCTTTGTATGGGAACGCACACCGGACGATCACGGCAGGTTGATCGGCCATGTGGCGCGCGCCAACCCGGTGTGGCGCCTGCTCGGGGACGGGGCGCCATCGGTGGTGATGTTCCAAGGGCCTCAGGCTTATGTCACGCCCAGCTGGTATCCCGGGAAAGCCCGCCACGGCGAGGTGGTGCCGACCTGGGACTATGCGGTGGTCCATGTGCATGGCACCGCGCGCGCGGTGCATGAGACCGACGACCTGCTGGCCATCGTCGACGCGCTCACCACCCACATGGAGTCGACCCAGGCCCACCCTTGGCGGATGGCGGACGCACCAGCGCCCTACATCGACCGGCTGCTGCGCGGCATTGTGGGCATTGAGATCCGCGTCGATCGGACGGAGAGCAAGCTCAAGCTCAGTCAAGACGAAGACTTGGCCGACCGGCAAGGCACGGTGCAAGGGCTGCAGAGGCGCGGTGACGAAAACAGCTTGGCGATGGCGGCGCTGGTGCACGAAGCGCTGACCAGGCCACCACGCGCTTGAAACGCCCGAGGGGATCTCAAGCGCCGAAGCCCCCCTCAATCACCCGCACCACCTCTTCGGCAAAGTCGCTGTAGCTCATCGGGCCACCGGGGCGCAGCCAGGTAAACGTCCAGTTGATCATGCCAAACAGCAGCATGGTGAGCGCCGTCTGGTTGCGGGCGGTGATCCGCTCGGGATAGGCGCGCTTGAGGAAGCGGGTGAAGGCCGCGACCACATCGCGCTGGCGATTGAGGATGAGTTCGCGCTGTTCGTCGCCCAGAAACTTGGTGTCCGACACCAGCGCCACATGGCGGGTGGCCGAGGTTTCGTATTCGGACAAAAAGGAGCGCACCAATTCGTTGAGCGCTTCGCGTTCGGACAAGTTTTTGCGTTGCGCCCGCGCCTCGGCCTCGCCAATCAGCGCCAGCAGGCGCTGGGTGTAGCGATCGAGCAGATCAAAGAGGATCGCCTCTTTGCTCTCGTAATAGTGGTACAGCCGGGCTTTGCTGGTGCCGCAGGCGCTGGCAATGGTGTTCATGCTGGCGGCGGCAAAGCTTTGCGCGGCAAAACACTGCGCGGCCATGTCGAGAATTTCCTCGCGTTTGAGGTCGTGGGTGGCGGATTTGGGGCGGGCCATGGCACCGATTGTGCCGCCGAAGGCCAGCTGTGCCCACCCCATGCGCAGGAGGATAATTCCGCGCATGAACATCATCATTCTTGGCGCCGGCCGCGTGGGGGAAAGCGTGGCCGAGAGCCTGGTGTCGGAGCAGAACGACATCACCGTGATCGACCAAGACCCCGCCCGCTTGCGGCTGCTGGAAGAGCGGCTGGACCTGCGGGGCGTGGTCGGCAACGGCATTCAGCCCTCGGTGCTGCGCGAAGCGGGCGCCAAAGACGCCGACATGGTGATCGCCTGTGCGGCGGCCGACGAGTCGAATCTGGTGGTGTGCAAGATTGCGCACGATGTGTTCAACGTGCCGTCCACCATCGCCCGTCTGCGCTCGCCTGAGTTTCAGGAAGGCGACACGCTGCTGGGCAAAGACGGCTTTGCGGTCGACCATGTGATCTGCCCGGAAGAGTCGGTGACGCGCTACATCCACCAGCTCATCGATTACCCCGAAGCGCTGCAGGTGCTGGAATTCGCCGAAGGCCGGGTGAGCCTGATTGTGGTGCGCGCGGCCGCCGGCGGCGCGCTGGTGGGCCGCACGATTGGCGAGTTCCGCGAGCGCCTGCCCCACGCCGAGATGCGGGTGGTGGCGCTCTACCGGCTTGAGACCGAAATGGAAGCGACGGCGCAGACGCGCATCCTGCCGGGCGACGAGGTGTTTGTGCTGGCCGCCACCGACAAGATTCGCCTGGTGCTGGCGGCCATCCACAACATCGACAAGCCGGTGCAGCGCCTGATGATCGCCGGCGGTGGCAAGGTGGGTTTGCGGCTCGCGCGCAGTCTGGCCGGGCAATGCCAGGTCAAGCTGATCGAGCGCGACAAAAAACGCTGCGAATACCTGGCGAGCCAGTTGCCGTCGAGTACCCTGGTGCTGCACGGCGACGGTGCCGACGAAGACCTGCTGCTCGAAGAAAACGTGGGCGATATGGACTTGTTCCTGGCACTCACCAGCGACGACGAAGACAACATCATGTCGGCCATGCTCGCCAAACGCTTGGGCGCGCGCCGGGTGATGTCGCTGATCAACCGCCGGGCCTACGCCGACATGATGCAGGGCAGCACCATCGACATCGCCATCTCGCCCGCGCAGGCGGTGATTGGCGAGCTGCTGGCCCATTTGCGGCGTGGCGATGTGGCGGCGGTGCACAGCCTGCGCCGGGGCGCGGCCGAGGCGCTGGAAGGCATTGCGCGCGGCGACGCCAAGACATCGCGTTTGGTGGGCCGCAAGGTGGAAGACATCAAACTGCCCAAAGGCGCGCGCATTGGCGCCATTGTGCGGGGCGAGGGCCGCAACGGCGAGGTGCTGATGCCGCACCACGACACCGTGATCGAGACCGACGACCACATCGTGATCTTCATTCCCAACAAGCGCCTGGTGCGCGAAGTGGAAAAGCTGTTCCAAGTGACAGCCACCTTTTTTGGCTGATCAACGGCGGCACACATGAACACCTGGTCCGTTGTGTTGTTGTCGCTCAGCCGCGTGCTGCTGGCGTTTTCCCCCACTTACCTTGTTCCTCTGGGCTGGTCGTATGGACTGGGCGAAGCCGAGCACCACACTTGGCTGTGGATCGCGTGCTTTGCTGGCACGCTGCTCAGTGGCGGCGCGCTGTGGGCCAGCACCCTGCGCCACCGCCGCGAGCTGCAGGCCAAAGACGGTTTTTTGGTGGTCAACCTGGTGTGGCTGGTGCTGCCCGCCTACGCAGCGGTACCGCTCATGTTCACCGTGCCCGACATCACCTGGATCAAGGCCTACTTTGAGGCCATGAGCGCGCTCACCGCTACCGGCGCGACCGCGCTGTCGGGGCTGGACGCTCTGCCGGTGTCGGTGAATGTGTGGCGCTGCTTTTTGCAACTGATTGGCGGGCTGGGCATCATGCTGCTGGTGGTGGCGGTGCTGCCGCTGCTGGGCTTGGGTGGCATGCAGCTCTACAAGGCCGAGACACCCGGCCCGATGAAAGACACCAAGTTCACCCCACGCATCGCCGAAACCGCGCGTGGCCTGTGGGGGGTGTATGTGCTGTTCTCCGCCGCGTGTATGTTGGCCTACCGCTGGGGCGGCATGGATTGGGCCAATGCCTTTATGCACATGTGCACCACCATGGGCTTGGGCGGGTTTTCGCCTTATGACGCGAGCTTCGGGCACTTTCAATCGCCCCAGCTGGAGTGGACCGCGGTGGTGTTCATGACGCTGGCGGGCATCAGCTTTGTGCGCTACTTTGTGGTGCTGCGCAGCCGCAGCCTGCGCCCGATCACCAGCGACCGCGAAATTCGCACCTACCTGTTCACCCTCGCCCTGGCCACCGCCTTGGTGGCGCTGTTGCTGACCACACACGGCGTCATGACCTCTGTGCCCGAAGCGGTGCGCAAAGCCGCTTTCCATGTGGTGTCCATGGCCACCACCACCGGCTACGCGACCACCGATTTTTCGCAATGGCCGGTGTTTGCACCGGTGCTGCTGATTTTTTTGGGCTGTTTTGCGTCCTGTGCGGGATCGACAGGGGGCGGCATCAAGATGGTGCGCATGATTTTGCTGATCAAGCAGGCCCGCCGCGAGCTGGTGCGCATCATCCATCCCCGGGTGGTCAACCCGGTGACGCTGGGCGGGCAGGTGATGCCAATGTCCGTGATGACCGCCGTGTTGGGTTTTATGCTGATTTACGGCGCCACCATCATGGGCCTGACCATGGTGCTGCTGTTCACCGGACTGGACATCGTGACCGCGTTTTCGGCGGTGGTGGCCACGGTCAACAACATCGGCCCCGGCTTGGGGTTGGTGGGACCGGCCAGCAACTTCGGTGTGCTGGAGCCGTTCCAGATCTGGGTGTTGACCTTTGCCATGCTGCTGGGTCGGCTGGAGCTGCTGACGGTGCTGGTGCTGTTCACCGGGCATTTCTGGAAAAAGTGATCGCTGCGCCATGGCCAAACCCATCACAGACCCCTTTGTGCTGCACGCCAGTGAGCTGCTGGGTGTGCTCGGGCCGGTGGCGGTCAAGCGCATGTTTGGCGGCTATGGGCTGTCGGTGGACGGCATGAACGTGGCCATCATCGCCTGGGACACGCTGTTCATGAAAACCAACGCCCAGACCGAGCCGCAATGGGTGGCCGCTGGTGGCCGCTGCTTCGAATACAGCGCCAAAGGCAAAGTGGTGCGCTTGCATTACTTCACGCCACCCGAAGAGGCTTTGGAATCGCCCGCGCTGATGGCGCCTTGGGCGCGGCTGGCGCTGCAAGCGGCGGTGGCGGCCCGATGAGCCAGCTGGCGCTCAGCGGCAACTTGCGCAGCATCGCGGCGATGCTGGTCGCGATGCTGTTTTTTTCGCTCATGGACGCTGTGCTCAAGCAGCTCGCTGCGCATTACCCCGTGATGCAAATCGCGGCGCTGCGGGGCCTGAGCGCGCTGCCGCTGGTGCTGGTCTATATCGCGTGGCGGCAACGCTGGCACACGGTCTGGCGCATCCGATGGTCGCTGCATCTGCTGCGCGGCGCGCTGGGCATCGCCATGCTGGCGCTGTTCACCGCCTCGATCCGTGAACTGCCGCTCTCAGCCACCTACACCCTGTTCTTTATCGCGCCGTTGTTGATCGCTTTGCTGTCGATGCCGGTGCTCGGCGAGTCGGTCGCCCGAGCGCACTGGTGGGCGATCGCTGGCGGCTTTGCCGGTGTGCTGATCGCGCTGCAACCACAGCGGGCTGGCGCTGACTTCTGGCACCAACTGGTCTCCGGCGGTGGTGCGGCGGCCCTGGGGGCCGCGGCGTGTTACGCCGCGTCGGCGGTCACCGGACGTCTGGCCAGCCGCAGCGACAGTGCCGAGAGCTTGGTGTTGTGGATGATGGTGATGATGGCGCTGGGTGGCATCGCCCTGGCCTGGAGCGCCTGGGTGCCGGTGCGCGGCGAACACGTTTGGCTGCTGCTGGGCTTGGCGGTCACGGGATTCATTGGCCAGATCGCCATCACCGAAGCGTTTCGCCACGGCCAAGCGTCGGCGGTGGCGCCGTTCGAATACAGCGCATTGGCTTGGGGTGCAGGGCTCGATTGGCTGATTTGGCAGAGCCTGCCGGGGCCGAGCGTGTGGATGGGCGCGCTGGTGGTGATCGCCTCAGGGCTGTTCATGCTGCGGCACGAAAGCCGCGTGGCCCAAACCGAGGTCGATGCCGGCAAAGACCACCCCTAAGGGCGTGCGCACCACAACACGGTGCATCAAGGGCGCGGCCACATGACCCCGGTGTCGGACAGGATGGCGTCCAAGGGCTGGTCGTGGGACTCGGCTTGCAGCTCGGGCAGATAGGCCCAGTCGTAGCCCAAGCCCACGGTGAAGGGTTTGGGTTGCAAACTGGCCAAGGTGCGGTCGTAAAAACCGCCGCCGTAACCCAGCCGGTAACCGCCCGGCCCATAGCCCACGCAGGGCACAAAAATCAGCGTGGGCTGGACGATCTCGGTGTCTTTTGGCTTGGGAATGCCATAGGCGTCTTCCTCCATCGGGCAGCCCGGGTACCAGGTGTAGAAGGTCAGGGTTTTGTCGATCTTGTTGACCACTGGCAGCCCGATGCGGCGCTGACGCGCAGCGCTTTGTGCGTCCTCTTCACGCCCGGCCTCCTGCCAGCGAAACAGCGCCGGCAGGGGATCGAACTCGCCTTTGATCGGCCAGTAAGCACCAATCACGGTATCGGGCCGCTGGATCAGCCACACGCGCATCACCCGCTGCAGCATGTCGTTGCGGAAAGCGCGGTCGGGCATGGCCTGGCGTTTGGCCACCAACGATTTGCGCCACTCGGCTTTGGGGTTGCTGGGGACCGCGTTCGCGGGGCTTGGGGGTGTGTTGTCCATAATCGAAGCCATGAAAAAAACCATCGACTCAGGTTGGCATCGACCCATTATGGCGGTCTTGGCAGGACTCACCGCCGCCACCGCTCTGGTGACCCCTGCGGCCTGGGCACAAAGTTCAGCCGACAACACGCTGCTGGCCATGCGCGATGCCTTTCGCCGCAACGACAGCACCACCCTGGAACGCAGCCTGCCTCAGCTGCGCGGCCATGTGCTGGAGCCACTGGCCGCGTACTGGACCGCCAAGGCTCAACTGAGCACCGCCACGCCAGAACGCATCCGCCAAAGCCTCAGCGCACACGCCGGCACCTATTGGGAAGACCGCCTGCGCAACGACTGGCTGCTGCAACTGGGTGAACGCGGTGAATGGGCGCTGTTCGATGAAGAGTTGCCGCGCTTTCGCATGCAAGACGACCGCCAGCTGCAGTGTTATGCCGCTTGGCGCGAGGCCCAGACCGGCAAACGCCCATGGCGCGACGCCGCCCAAGCGGTGCACGCCCTGTGGATGCAGCAGCGCAGCGCCGACACGGGGTGTGCGGCCGCCGCCAAAGCGCTGTACGACGCCGGTCATCTGAGCGCCACGGCGGTGTGGCAGCGGGTGCGCTGGGGGGTGGAAATAGAACGCCTCCCCGTCGCATCCCAAGCCCTGGCCATCGTCAACCGCAGCTGGCAGCCACTGCTGGACACCGTGACACGCCATCCTGCGCAGTACCTGGACCACAAAGTCACGGCGGTGCGCCCGCGCACCAAAGAGCTGGTGACCTTGGCCATCATCGACCTGGCCGACGACAACCCCGACGCCGCCGCCGATGCGTTGGACGACCTGCGCTGGCGCACCCAGCTCACCCGCGAAGAGCGCAGCTGGGCGTGGGGCGCCATTGGTCGTGCGGCGGCACAAAAACGCCAGACCAACGCGCTGGGCTACTTTGAGCGCGGCCAGCGCGAGCACATGCACCCCGACCACTTGCTGTGGCAAGCCCGCGCTGCGCTGCGCGCGGCCAATTGGCCGGTGCTGCTGGAGACCATCGCCGCCTTGCCCAGCGAGCAACAACGCGACCCCACCTGGGTGTATTGGCAGGCGCGTGCGCTGCACGAACGTGGCCAGACCACCAAAGCCAGCGCACTGTGGCAGGGCATCGCGTCGAGCCGCGGGTTTTATGAGCAATTGGCGCTCGAAGCGCTGGGCCAGCGCATCTCCACGCCCGCTGCCCCGGCGCCCCTGAGCGCGGCCGAACGCGCCGACGCCCAACGCAACCCGGGCCTGCAGCGCGCGATGGCGGCCATCGCCCTGGGCCTGCGCAGCGAAGGGGTGCGCGAGTGGAACTACACCGTGGCACTGCACCACCCCGGCGGCATGAACGACCGCGAGCTGCTGGCCGCCGCCGATCTGGCCTGCCAACGCCAGGTGTGGGACCGCTGCATCAACACCAGCGAACGCACCCAGTCGGTCATTCACGCAGAACAGCGTTTCCCCATGCCATTTCGCGACAGCGTGATCGCTCGCAGCCGCGACATCGGGCTGGATCCTGCCTATGTGTACGGCCTGATCCGACAAGAAAGCCGCTTCATCACAGACGCGCGCTCTGGCGTCGGTGCCTCAGGCCTGATGCAGGTGATGCCCGCCACCGCGCGATGGACCGCACGCAAGATTGGGATGAGCGACTTTCAGCCGCATCAGATCACCGACCGCGAAACCAATATCCGCATCGGTACCGCGTACCTGAAGTTCGCGCTCGACGACTTTGAGGGCTCCATGCCCATGGCCGCCGCCGCCTACAACGCCGGGCCCAACCGCCCGCGCGCTTGGCGCAACGGGCCCGTGCTGCCGGCCGAGGCCTGGGCCGAGAACATCCCATTCGACGAAACCCGCGATTACGTCAAAAAGGTGTTGGCCAACACCGTCAACTACGCCGCGCTCATCAGCGGTCAACCCCAGTCGCTGCGCGAACGGCTGGGCACCGTAGGCCCGCGCACCGTCAACACCCCCATCAACCAGGATCTGCCATGAACCCACCGCGCACACTCGTTCTGGGCGGCACCGGATTTGTCGGGCGGCGTTTCTGCACCCTGGCGAACGCCGCTGGCCTGCCACTGACCGTGCCGACCCGCCAAACCGGCGCCATGCCCGCGTTGCAGGCGCTGCCATCGGTGACGGTGACCCAGGCCGACGTGCACGACCCAACCACCCTGCAACGCTTGGTGGCGGGGCACGAGGTGGTGGTGAACCTGGTGGCCATCTTGCACGGCAGTGAGGCGGCGTTTGAGCGCACCCATGTGGGTTTGCCCCAGACGCTGGCAGCGGCTTGCCGCGCCGCAGGTGTGCGCCGGGTGGTGCATGTGAGCGCGCTGGGCGTGGCACTGGATGGTCTGTCGCGCTACCAACGCAGCAAAGCGCGCGGCGAAGCCGTGTGGACCGCCAGCGGGCTGGATGTGGCGCTGCTGCGCCCGAGCGTGATCTTTGGCGCCGAAGACCGCTTTCTGAATCTGTTTGCTCAACTGCAGCGCCTGGCGCCACTGATGCCGCTGGCCGGCGCCCAGGCGCGCTTTCAACCGGTGTGGGTGGACGATGTGGCCCAAGCGGTGCTGCACAGCGCCTTGGCGCCGCAGGTGCATCCAGTGGTGCAGTGCGCTGGCCCCGAGGTGCTGACCCTGGCCGACCTGGTGCGCTTGGCCGGCCGCCACGGCAGCCGGCAGCGCCCGGTGCTGCCCCTGCCCGACTGGATGGGTCGCTTGCAGGCCATGGCCATGGAGCTGATGCCGGGCGAGCCCTTGATGAGCCGGGACAACCTCGACGCCATGCGAACCCCCAACATCGCCGACCCGGCGCTGCCCGGCCTTGAGAGCCTGGGCATCCACGCCGCCAGCGTGCACACCGTGGCGCCGCAGTACCTCGCCGCGCATCGCCGTTGAACGGCGCGCTGCGCGCGAACCACTGCCCCAAGGCCACCCGGGCGATACCGGATGCCCCACCCGCCGTTTTTTGGCACACTGCCTCATCCCATTTGCAAAGGCACCCCATGGCCCCACAAGACGTCCCCCATCCCACCAGCACCCACCGCAGCGAACACCAGCGCGACGTGGTCAACCGGCTCAAACGCATCGAAGGCCAGGTGCGTGGCTTGATCGACATGGTGGAGAGTGGCCGCTCGTGCGAAGACGTGGCGCAGCAAATGGCCGCCGCCCGCAAAGCCATGGACAAAACCTTCTACCGCATGATGGCGTGCTCGATGATCGAGGCGGTGGGCGACACCAGCGACAGCACCTTGCGCGACGTCGAGCGCACCACCCAAATTCTGGAACGTTACGCTTGAAAGCCACCATGACCCTGCAGCTCTACATCGGCAACAAAAACTATTCGTCCTGGTCCATGCGCCCCTGGGTGCTGCTCAAGCAGGCCGGCATCCCGTTTGAAGAAGTGATGGTGCGCTTTGACAGCTTTGCCGCCGACTCGCGTTTCAAACACACCGTCAAAGCGCTCAACCCGGTGGGCAAGGTGCCGGTGCTGGTGGCCGACGGTTTTCCGATTTGGGACACGCTGGCAATTGCCGAGTTTGTGGCCGAGGCCTTTCCCGAAGCACAACTCTGGCCCGCCGACCGCTGGCAACGCGCGCGCGCCCGCAGCGTGTGCGCAGAGATGCACAGCGGCTTCACCGCGCTGCGCAGCCATTGCCCCATGAACATCGAAGCGCGGCTGCCGCACATTGGCCAGCTGGTGTGGCGCGACCAGGCCGCCGTGCGCGCCGACGTGGCCCGCCTGTGTGGCCTGTGGGGAGAGCTGCTGGCGGCCCAGCCCACCCGCATGGCCGATGGCAGCGCACCCATGCTGTTTGGCCATTTCACCGTGGCCGACGCCTATTTCGCGCCGGTGTGCAGCCGCCTGCGCACCTACGGTTTGCCGCTGCCAGCGGACATCGCCGCCTATGTGGACCGTGTGCTGGCCTTGCCAGGGGTGGCCGCGTGGGTGGATGAGGCCCTGCAAGAAGCCGACTTCTTGGACTTTGAAGAGCCCTACCGCCTGGGCCGCGACTGAAAGACCCGCATGCAGGTGTATTTGGTGGGTGGCGCGGTGCGCGACGCCCTCATGGGCCAGCTGGGCGGTGACCGCGACTGGGTGGTGGTCGGCGCCACCCCTGAGTCGCTGATGGCCCAGGGCTACACACCCGTGGGGCGCGACTTTCCGGTGTTTTTGCACCCGCAAACCCGCGAGGAATACGCGCTCGCCCGCACCGAGCGCAAAACCGCGCCGGGCTACCACGGCTTTGTGGTGCACGCCGACCCCAGAGTCACGTTGGAAGTCGACTTGGCACGCCGCGACCTTACCATCAACGCCATGGCGGTGCCCGCCGATCGGGCAGAACCTTTCGACGCCACACGACTGATCGACCCGTTCAACGGTGTGGCCGACCTGCGCGCCGGTGTGCTGCGCCACGTGACCGCCGCCTTTGCCGAAGACCCGGTGCGCATCTTGCGCTTGGCGCGTTTTGCCGCGCGCTGGCCACACTTCACCGTGGCCAACGAGACGCTGGCGCTGATGCGCGCCATGGTGGACGCGGGCGAGGTGGACCACCTGGTGCCCGCGCGTGCGTGGCAAGAAGTGTCGCGCGGGCTGCTGGAAACGCGGCCGAGTCGCCTGTTTGAGGTCTTGCGCCGATGCGGCGCGCTGGCGCGGCTCTTGCCCGAGCTGGACCGCCTGTGGGGTGTGCCCCAGCGCGCCGAATACCACCCCGAGGTGGACACCGGTGTGCACGCGATGATGGTGCTCGACATGGCCGCCCGCCTGCACGCGCCGCTGACGGTGCGCTTCGCGTGTCTGGGGCACGACCTGGGCAAAGGCACCACGCCGGCCGATGTGCTGCCCCGCCACATTGGCCACGAAGTCCGCAGCGCGAAGCTGGTGGCCGCGTTGGCGCAGCGCTGGCGGGTGCCGCGCGACTGCGCTGAGCTGGCCGATGTGGTGGCCATGGAGCACGGGAATATCCACCGCAGCCTGGACCTGTCGCCGGCGGCCACGCTGCGCCTGCTGCAGCGCTGCGACGCCCTGCGCCGGCCCGAGCGCTTCGCCGAGGCCTTGCTGGCCTGCGAATGCGACGCGCGTGGTCGCCTCGGCCTGCACGACACACCCTACCCCCAGGCCAAACGCCTGCAACAGGCCCTGCGCGCGGCGCTGGCGGTGGACGCGGGCGCCGTGGCACAACGCGCCAGCGCCCAAGGCGCCAAAGGACCGCAGATCGCCCGGGCGGTGGACGCCGAACGAGAACGTGCCATCGCCGCCATCGCAGCCGGTGGCGCCGCCGGATAATCGCCGCCATGGCCCATTTGCTGCTGGTGGAAGACGATGAACTGCTGCGCGATGGCCTGCAGGCGCAGCTGCGCCAAGCGGGCCACAGCCTGAGCTTGGCCGAAGACGGCCAACTGGCGCTGGAGCGTCTGGCACAACACCGTTTTGACGGCATGGTGCTCGACCTCGGCTTGCCCCGGGTGGACGGCCTGGAGGTGCTGCGCCGGCTGCGGGTGGACCAACCGGCGCTGCCGGTGCTCATCCTCACCGCGCGCGACGGCGTGGAAGACCGGGTGGCCGGCCTCAACGCCGGCGCCGACGACTACCTCACCAAACCCTTCAGCATGGACGAACTGCTGGCGCGCTTGCAGGCCTTGTTGCGCCGCTCGCGCCTGCCGCCGGTGGGTGCGGCCACCCCAGCGTCCAGCGAACCGTCCAACAGCCGGCTGCGGCGCGACAACGAACTGCCGCGCGCATGGCTCGATGGCGAGCCCATTGAACTGACGCGCCGCGAATGGGTGCTGCTCGGGCTGCTGATGCAGTCAGGTGGCCAAGTGGTGAGCCGCGAAGCGGTGATCGCGGCTTGGCAGGCCGACGAGCCGGGTGAAGCGGGCGCGAACTCCAACGCGCTGGAGGTGTATGTGCACCGCTTGCGCCGCAAGCTCGCCAACGCGCCCATCCAGGTGCGCAACATCCGAGGGCTGGGCTATCTGCTGGAATGGCAGAGCGGCACCGCACCCGCTTGAAAGCCGGGCTGTGATGGACACACCAGCGGCCTTGGCGCCCCGCCTGTCGCTGCGGCGGCAGCTGCTGATCTGGTTGCTGCTGCCCCAGCTGGTGCTGTGGGCGGTCGGGGGACTCATGGCCTACCGCATCGCGCTGTCGGCGGCCGAGTCCAGCATCGACCAGGCGCTCACCCAATCGGTGCGGGCGCTGGCGCGGCAGGTCAAACCGATCGGCTCAGGCCTGCTGGTGGACTTTCCCAAAGCCGCACAAGACGTGCTGGAGCAAGACCCCAACGACCGGCTGGTGTACATGGTGTCGTCACCACCGGGCCAGTTTTTGCTGGGCAACAAGCGCCTGCCGCCGCCCACGCGACCCGCTGCGGTCGGTGAGGCCACCCACCACGATGCGGTGGTGGACGGACAGCCCATGCGCATCGGCGTGATCGACGTGGCGTATGGCGAACCGGAACCCCAGCGCCTGTTGCGGGTGCAGGTGGGCAAAAGCCTGGCGGCGCAGCAACGCATCGCGCGCCAGTTGGTGATCGACACCCTGCTGCCCTTGCTGCTGCTCGGGGGTGTGCTGAGCGCGCTGGTTTACGCGGGCGTGCGGCGGGGTCTGTCGCCCTTGAAGAAACTCACCGACCAGCTCGAACACCGCACCGTGAACGCGCTGACGCCGATTGAGCTGACCCAATCGCCCAGCGAGGTGCACGCGCTGGTGGGCGCGATCAACGAGCTGCTGGCCGAGGTGCAACGCAGCGTGAACCAGGAAAAGCGCTTCTTGAACGACGCGGCGCACCAGCTGCGCACACCGTTGGCCGGCCTGATCAGCCAAGCGCAAATCGCCCAGATCGAAACCAACGACCCGGCGCTCAAGGAACGGCTGGCCAAGGTGCTCACCGGCGCCGAGCGCAGCGCCCACCTGGTGCACCAGCTGCTGACGCTGGCACGCTCGGAAAGCCACTGCCAGATGGCGCCGCTGGACCTCGCCGCGCTGGCGCGTGAGGTGGCGCGCGAGTGGACACCCAAGGCACTGGCAGCGGGCGTGGACTTGGGCTACGAAGGCGAGGACAGCGCCCCCATGCAAGGCGACGCCCTGCAGTTGCGCGAGGCCATGCACAACCTGATCGACAACGCCTTGCGCTACACCCCACGCGGCAGCGAGGTGACGCTGCGGGTGCGCGCCGATGGGCAGGGCTGGACACTGGCGGTGGAGGACAACGGCCCGGGCCTGAGCGAGGTCGACCGCGCCCAGGTGTTTCAGCGCTTTTGGCGCGCCAGCGCCCAAGCCGGCGGTTGTGGCCTGGGCCTGGCCATCGTGCGCGAAATCGCCCGCCGCCACGGCGGCGACGCGCAGGCCGAGGCGCGCCAACCCCAGGGCCTGCGGGTGGTGCTGCGCCTGCGGGGAGAACCTAGAGACTGAGCAACCCGGCGGCGATCACACGCTCAGCCGCTCACCTTGGGTGTCGAACCAATGCGCTTGTGCCCAGTTCGGTGCCAGCCCCACGGTTTGACCCGGGCGCGCGGGCGTGCCCGGCGCGGTGCGCACCGTCACATCACCGGCATCGGTGTGGACCACCACATAGGTGTCGGCACCTGTGGGTTCGACCACACTGACCTCACCGCGCCAGGCCGCACCGTCGGCATCAGCCAAGGCCACATGCTCGGGTCGCAGACCCAGTGTCTGCGCCGCACTGGGTGCCGATGTGGGCAAAGCGGCACCGGCCACCGCAAAAGCGCGCTCACCCGCTTGCCCCGCCACCAGGTTCATGGTGGGTGAACCAATAAAAGTGGCCACATAGGTGTTGGCCGGGCGGTTGTAGATGTCGTCGGGTGTGCCGAGCTGTTGCAGCACGCCGCCCTTCATCACCGCGATGCGGCTGCCCAAGGTCATGGCCTCGATTTGGTCGTGGGTCACGTACACGCTGGTGATGCCGCTGGCTTGGTGCAGGCGTTTGATTTCGGCGCGCATCTCGACCCGCAGCTTGGCGTCGAGGTTGGACAGCGGCTCGTCGAACAAAAACAGCTGTGGCTCGCGCGCCAATGCGCGGCCCATGGCCACCCGCTGTCGCTGACCGCCCGAGAGCTGGCTGGGTTTGCGGTCGAGCAGGTGCTCCATTTGCAGCATGCGCGCCACCTCGTTGATGCGGCGCTGCCGCTCGGGCTTGGGCACGTTGCGCATTTCCAGCGCAAAACCGATGTTGTCGGCCACCGTCATGGTGGGGTAGAGCGCGTAGCTCTGAAACACCATGGCGATGTCGCGCTGCGCAGGGGGCACACCCACCACATTGCGACCGCCGATGCGCAGCTCACCGCCGCTGGGTTCTTCGAGTCCGGCGATGATGTTGAGCAAGGTGGACTTGCCGCAGCCCGATGGGCCGACCAAGATGAGGAACTCGCCCGGTTCGACGGTGACGTCGATGCTCTTGAGCACCTCGAC
>JACCDG010551347.1_pt1 | contig 21099 bp, 19 predicted proteins | sample 7442471 | NCBI WGS metagenome assembly JACCDG01 (sample SAMN15323444, study PRJNA562643) | freshwater metagenome | isolation source: river surface water | place: USA:Blue River Watershed | collected 2017-08-17 | reverse complement strand
TTTAACGGCAATGCGACCATGACGCTTCTTTCTGGTACATTCACCGGCGGTAATGCGTTTAACGACGTCACATTCTCTCCAACGGTTTCGGTAGGTGGTAATAAAACCTACACTCCAAGTTCTACGGCAGTAGCGATAAATGGCAATTTTACTATTAATCCTTCCGCATCGGTTATCACAACAACTTTGATAGTAAATTTAGCCGCAAATCTTACTGTTGCAACAAATAAAACAATAACAATCCAAGGTACCGGTACAGGATTAGGTAGAATTGATTTACAGTCATTTGCCTTGAGCGCGGGTTCGATGTCAATTGCGTCAACCGGCACGGTCCTTGGTAATACCGGGAGTATTACATTAGCTGGCAGTTGGACGAATGGTGGTACTTTTACTGAAGGAACATCGACAGTGACTTTAAATAGTGGCACAACAGCAGTCGTGACAGGTACGACAACATTTTACAATCTTACTATTACTCATACTGCAGCCAAAGAAGTTGATTTCGCAACTTCGGGTACTCCGATTTTTCACGTGACGAATGCTTTTGTTGTAACGGGAAGTTCGGGCAATCTTATTAAATTATATTCAGATTCCGCCGGTACTCAGTGGGAATTTCATCCGACAGGCACGGCCTCGGTTGATTACGCTGATGTGAAAGATGGTGGTTGTCAGTCGGGCGCTATTACTATTACGCCCACAAACTCGATCAACAGCGGCAACAATGATTCGTGTTGGTTTTTTGCAAGTGCATTATCGTTTGATATTGATACAGCATTAACTGATGCCGAGTCTGCTTCGCCGTACTCAGTAGCGTTGGGTACACTTACCACTTCGGATACCAGGGTCTCAGGCAGTACTGATAGCATCAATTATATTTGGCTTGATATTAGCAGCAGTGCGCCTGGTGGGGCGGTTATAACGGTCCTCAATGCCAATGGATCAAACGGCCTCGTTTCTACCTCAAAACCAACAAGTACCATAAATAGCACGGATGGTTCAGTAGCGGACGGAACGGAAAATTATGGGTTGTGCGTTGTCTCAGTATCTACAAGTTCTGGTACCTTAGATGATGAAGGGGGATATGATGGAGACACGTGCGCGGGTAACAGCGAAACTAATAATGTTCAGGAGCTTAGTTCGTCCGGTGAGATACTACTTGATACCAATGGAGCCGCGATTACTGCCGGAAGGGCACAAATTGCCGTAAATGCATCCATAAGTTCCGTAACTCCTGCACATGATGATTATACCGATACGCTTATATTTTTAGTAACAGGAACGTTTTAGTTCTGAGGACTATTTAAGGTATTCTAAAAATATCAGTGACAAACAATAAAGCGTATTACATGGCTGTGGATAACTTACGTTGCTGATATTTCTTTATATAAATGCTATAATTTGTGAAGCCTACAACATTACTAATTTTTTCTTATACTTACATTAATCAATCAATGAATAAATTTTTACGTAAAAGTACAGCGATTGCTCTCACGCTCGCAATGCTTGTTTCAGTTTCTTATCTTCATTTTCAAACCCTGCAAGCGGCGACGATCACAAGCGCTAAGGCTACATTTGGAAGACTTAAAGCTAGTACTGCGAATGAATTTGGCACAATTGAATTTGCGACTCCAACCGGTATTCAAACAGGAGGCGCGGATACTATCACGCTTACGTTCAGCGCGGATTTTACTCTTGCAGCAGAAGTTGCAAACAACTACGATATTGAACTCGGGGATAGCGCTACGTGTTCTACGGCTACATATACTGATGAAGTCGTTGCGCTTTCGCCTTCAGCAACCGATTGGGGACTCGATATTACTGGCCAAGTAATTACGCTTTCTCCGGAAACCGACCAAGTACTTACTGCTGGGTTTTGTATGAGACTTGTCTGGGGTACCGCTGCAACCACTGGTGCAACTGGATCATCAAGTACGATTACAAACGGTGCAGTAGATGATGATGACACAATTACTATTGCAGGTGCCTTTGGGGATACCGGGACTATTACCGTAGATATTATCGATGATGACCAAGTCACTGTGACTGCTAGCGTCAACCAGTCTATTACATTTGACCTCGATGCCACAGTGGCAGACGGAGAGACCGGTACTCCTTACAACGTTGCACTTGGTACGATCACTACGACTGATACTCGCGTCTCAGGGTCAACAGATAGCGTTAACATGATTGTTGCGGAAGCTGACACCAATGCTTCCGGCGGGGTAGTGGTAACAGTACGTAACGCGAACGGTTCAAATGGCCTAGTGTCTACCTCTGTTCCAGCTGATAACATAAATAGCGCTGATGCGGCAATGATTGATGGTACGGAAAATTATGGTCTCTGTGTTATCACTGCAGGACTAAGCGGATTTACAATCGCAACTCCGTATGCGTCAAATACGTGCGCGACAAACTCTGAGACAAACGACGTAGAAGCACTTACAACAACAGGAGAAAACATTTTGAGTACAACAGCACCAGTGTCTGCTGCTCATGCAGAAATTTCGGTCAATGCTGCTATATCTGGCACTACTGTTGCTCACTCAGACTACACGGATACGCTGACATTTATTGCAACTGCAACTTTCTAAATTTTAACTAAATGAACTCTAATTCATTCTCAAGAAACGCATTTCTTTTTCTCACTGCTGCTATCGTTCTATTGTATGGCGTAAAAGCTGAAGCTCTTACGCTTTCTCCCGTGCGTTTTGAACTTACGGCAGACCCTGGGGCAACAGTTTCGGGAGAGATGGTTCTTACCAATGAACGAGAAACCACAGAGACGTACTATTCTTCATTTTCCAATTTTGAAGCACAAGGAGAATCAGGAAGCCCGAACTTCATCACTCCAACTGAAGGCTTAGGAACATGGATGAGTACGCAAGCAAGTCTAACCCTTCAGTCCGGCGAATCACAAATTGTACCTTTCCAAATCAAGGTACCTAGCGATGCCGAACCAGGAGGGAATTTTGCTGCAATTTTTTGGTCTACAAGTCCAAGTGACATTGGTGAAGGTGGTGCTGTTGTTATTGGTGCTCGAACAGGAATACTCGTACTTCTTTCGGTTAATGGAGAGGTAGAAGTGAGTGGGGGAGTTACTGGATATACCACAAAGGATGAAAAAAGCTATTACGAATCCCTCCCCATTGAATTTGTCTATCGGTTTAGAAACGATGGAGGCGATCGTATCAAACCTGAAGGCGACATAACTATCAAAAATCTTTTTGGTTTTACGAAAGCGGTAATACCTGCCAATACCGTAGAAGGCAATGTACTTCCGACCCAAATCCGCCGTTTTGAAACAGCATGGGTTGGTAATGGAAAAAATGCTTCCACTGAGCCCGAGCTTATCGATGGATTTTTTAATAAAGCAAAAAATGAATGGCGCAATTTTGCTCTTGGCCGCTTTACTGCAACCCTTGATCTTACCTACGGCGAAACTGAGCAAAAAACGCAGTCAAAAATAGCATTTTGGGTATTTCCATGGCATTTTTTGATTGTCTTTCTCGTATTACTTATTCTTGCTCTCTATACTATTTCGAAACTGATGCGCGCGTATAACAGATGGATTATCGCACGAGTCGAAGAGCGAATGATCGCTGAGGGAAAAATTTCCTCATCTCGCAAGACTAACTAATACGCCTATGCGGAGGAATCCCACACGATTCCATGAAACAACGTTTGAACGCTTTGTGTGTTCGATCGTATTGATTGCGTATCTTGTTTTATATTCTCAAAGTGGCAGAGCTCAAACAGATCCCGTAGAAGTACCGCTTAGCGTGACGGCGACCGTAGTAGGGGAACCAGGCGTAGACAATGGTGGTGGCGGAGGCGGCAATTTTTCTAGTCCGACTGAAGTTATTTTTTCAGGACGTGCGTACCCGCTTTCGGTAGTCATTTTACTTAAAGATGGAGTCGAGGTTGTAAACACCATCGCAGGCCCTGATGCAAAATTTGAAATTAAACTCTCCAATCTTTCAAGCGGTACCTATACGTTTTCACTTCTTTCAGAAGACTCTGCTGGGCGCCGTTCAATACCTTTTACGATTCCGATTATGATTACCAAAGGAGCGTCAACTACGGTATCGGGTATTTTTTTGGCTCCCACCATCGATATAGATAAAGAAGTCGTTAAGCGTGGCGATATTTTAGCTATTTTCGGACAGAGTGTCCCATCGGCAACGATCACTATTGAAGTTCACTCAGACCAGGAAATTACAGCTGTCGTACCGACTGATGCATGGGGAACATATTTATATAATCTTAATACGACACTTCTATCATACGGAGAGCATGATACGAGTACTCGCGCCGAGCTTGTAGCAACCAATGAAATCACAACCAATAGTCAGAGCTTAACCTTTGTGGTTGGTGATCAGAATATTTATCCTGAAGGTGCATGCGTACTTAGTGCTGATTTGAATAATGACTGTCGCGTGAACTTGGTAGATTTTTCAATTTTAGCGTTTTGGTATTTAAAACCATTTCCTCCAACACTTGTTGATTTAAATGGTGACGGTAAAGTGACACTGATAGACTTTTCAATAATGGCATTTTATTGGACAGGTTAACCAAGAATTGTACTCATGGATCATCATATACAAATATCATATTGGAATAAAGGAAACACTGTATTATTGTGCTGTGCTATTTTAATTTCAATATATTTTTTACCACTCACTCTTCATGCCGCAACACTTTATTTTGAAAAACCAAGTGGTGAATACGGAATCGGCGATACGCTCGCTGTGCCTCTTAAACTTGATACATCAGGGGTAGCAGTAAATGCGATATCTGCGGAAATCATTTTCCCTGAAGCATTAGTATCAGTGAGTCGTATTCAAGATGCCAATTCGCCAGTGACACTATGGATCGATCCTCCGAAAATTTCCGGAAGCTCACTGTCGTTTGCCGGTATTATGCCTGGCGGATTTACGAGCGTGATTGAGCCTGAAACAAACACTAATGTGCCGGCAACCATTCTTACGGTTATTATCACGGTTGAAAAAGCAGGAGATGGAGAAATTAATTTTTCCGAATCAAATTTGTATGTAAACGATGGCAAGGGTACTCGTGCCAATCTCTTGGCCATACCGCTTTTGCTTCATTTTAATAAAGAAGGATCAGGTAAGGCGTATGTAATACGGGACAACATTCCACCAGAGGCTTTTACGCCGCTTGTGACAAACGACCCGAATCTCTATGACGGAAAGTACGTACTTATTTGGAATACAACTGACAAAGAAAGCGGGATAGCGTATTACGAGGTAAAAGAGGGGAATGGGCCATGGATGCGTGCCCAAAGTCCCTTCGTACTTGCCGACCAAACCATGAAAGGGAGTATCAAGGTGAAAGCTGTTGATCAAGCGGGGAATATTCGCATCGGTTCAACTGGCACTGCGCCGCAATTTCCGATTTCAATTTTTATAATTCCTGCTCTACTGATCCTTATTCTTCTCCTTATCTTGCGTCGCGTGTATACTAAACATATTCGCAGAAAAATATGAAAAAATTCCTAATTTTTTTAGCTGTACTTACGATGTCGGTGCTCTTTGTGCCGAAAGTATTTGCTGCATCATTACTCCTCTCACCCTCAACTGGTGCGTATAAAGTTGGCGATTCTTTTTCCGTACAGGTGTTCGTGGCAAGCAACGGCACTGCAATCAATGCTGTATCAGGCTTAGTAACCTATCCGGTAGACAAACTCTCGCTTACCAATATCTCTTCAAGCGGAAGCATTATCAATTTTTGGACGGTCAATCCGATCAAAGAAGTAAATGGTGCCCACTTTGAAGGAGTGGTACTCAATCCTGGCTACACTGGATCAAGCGGGAAAATAGTTACGCTTAATTTTAAGGTGTTGAAAGAAGGAGTGGCAACGTTACTTTTTTCTTCTGCTGCAATACTAGCGAACGACGGCTTAGGTACCAATGTCCTTGAAACAATTGGTAGTGCCACATACTCGCTCGGAGCAGCTGCGCCGATTTCCACCACCCCAGCAGGAGCACTCGTGCCCCTTGCGCCTGTAGTATCTTCACGTACGCATCCGGACCCTGAAAAATGGTATCCATCGCGTGATGTTGAGCTTGGTTGGACACTTGAAGAAGGCACGACTGGTGCAGCTGTGCTTGTCGATGAGCTTCCCAATACCAATCCAGGCACTAAATCGCTCGGTACGATAACCTCATACGCTCAGACGCTTTCCGCTGATGGTGTCTGGTATGCTCACGTTCGACTTTTAAATAAATATGGTTGGGGTGGAGTGAGTCACTTCCGCTTGCAGACAGATACGGTAGCGCCAAGTTTGTTTACTATTGAAACACAACCAACTGAAGAACAAGTGCCATTTGTAAAACTTAAATTCACTGCAACTGATGAACTCTCTGGCATAGATCAATACAAAGTTTCCATTGATGGGGGAGAAGAGAATGTTTGGACAGATAGTGGCACAAGTATTTACATATCCCCGCATCTTACTCCAGGAAAGCATACACTGATTGCCAAAGCATTTGATAAAGCCGGGAACAATCTTGCAGCGTCGGTGGACTTTGAAATTACCGCAATCGAAAAACCAGTCATTGAAAAATATCCTAAAAATTTGAAAGACGGTGACTTCTTGATACTCTCCGGTCATTCGTATCCAGACGCTCGCATTGCTATTATCCTCAAACCAACGCTCCAAGAAAGTACGTCATACTTTGGAACCGTTCGCTATCAAAGTGCTGATGTAAATTTGATTACCCGAAGTGTGATCGCGGATCGTAATGGTCTCTTTACCTTTGCCTATGACGAACGAGTACACAGTGGTATCTATACCGTTTATGCGATTGCGGAGCTTGAAAACGGGGCCCAAAGTCTTCCCTCTGACTCTGTCATAATAGTAGTTTCGCAGACGCTTATTGAACGCATTGTCGGGGTTGTTTCAAAGACGCTTATTCTTCTCATCCCGTTTATTGGCCTCCTGGCGCTCTTGGCAGGACTCATTTGGTATATCTGGTATCGCTATCGACTTTTCAAAAATCGCGTCAAAAGAGAGGTATATCAAGCAGAGGAAAGCATCCGGTCTGATATTGGGCCAATAGATGAAAAACTTCGTGCAGAAGTGATCTTACTTCGCAAGCTTCATGCAGGCGAGCCACTCGCAGCTCATGAAGTGGCCTTCTTAGAACAACTCGATCGCGAAATTGCCGCCGCCGCCGGGCATATTATGGAAAAGGTGGAAGATATCAATCAGAGCCTCGGTAAATAAATTTTACTGCGGAGGAGGGGAGATTCGAACTCCCGATCGAGTTTCCCCGACGCTGGTTTTCGAAACCAGTGCCTTCAACCACTCAGCCACTCCTCCCTCATTTCATTCGGTCGTCATGGCTTCGTGCCCTACTCGGGCACTCCCTATAGCATGTTCGCTTTCGCTCACATCAGCTATTCCTTCGCTTGCGCTTCGGATCAGACAGAATCTAAAGCAGTTTAGATTCTGTAGCCACTCCTCCTTGTATGAATATCTGTCGATACTAGCACTTTTATTAAAAAACTGGAATGTTATACTAGGCATATGAACATTCCGCGCATAGATCATGCGATCATCAACTTTTTCCGCAAGATCTACATTGTCTCTGCTCGTAGTGCGCTTTTTGTGGTATTTTTTTGGTTCGGGCTTTTGAAAGTGCTTGGCTTGAGCCCGGCAAGTCCGATGGTCCATGCTTTATTTGATAAGACTATTCCGTATGTATCGTTCGACACGTTTATCATAGCATTCGGGCTTTTTGAAGTATTGATCGGTATTTTATTTCTTATCCCGAAAGCTACCAGACTGGCGATTCCGCTTCTTTTCATGCATATGATTATGACTATGTTGCCGCTTTTTGTCTTGCCACATATGGTTTGGACTGCGTGGTTTGTGCCAACCCTCGAAGGGCAATATATCGTCAAAAACCTCGTCCTGATCGCTGCGGCGCTCGGTATTGCGTCACAAATGGTTCCCCTGCATCAGACAAGAACTACGAGGTAACACATTATCTTGCTGGAGAAGAAAAAAAATGGTATTGTCTGGGTGGTTTTATGTATGTAGCTAGTAATTGGTAACTATATTGGCCTTATCGTCTAACGGTTAGGACATCGGCTTTTCAAGCCGGTAATCCGGGTTCGATTCCCGGTAGGGTCACAACATTCAATAAAATTTATTGAAGTCTTATGGATACTATACAAATTATTATTCTCGCGGCTGGACAAGGGAAACGCATGCAAACCGAAGTGCCGAAAGCCCTTGTGCCATTTCATGGCATGCCGATGATTGACTACGTGCTGCGCGCAGTAAGAGAAAGCGGTCTATCTCGGAAGCCAATCGTTGTTGTTGGGTATAAAAAAGAAGAAGTGGTCAAGCATGTTGCCGGGCAAGGAATTTGTGTGGATCAAAAAGAAATACTTGGTACTGGGCATGCTGTGCTTGCTACGGAAAATGATATACCCCAAGACGTGAGTGATATTGTTGTTCTCTACGCTGATGCACCTTCAGTGACTGGCGCCATGGTTGCCAACCTTGTGGCAACGCACACAGCTGAAAATAAAAATCTTACGATGGCCACAGTAGTTGTGCCTCATTTTGAAGGCTGGTACGAAGTTTTTTATGCGCCCTTTAGTCGTGTTGTGCGTGATGAATTTGGGAAAATAGTAAAAAATGTAGAGTTTAAAGATGCAACCGAGGAGGAGAAAAAAATTCGTGAGCTCAATCCCTGCTACTTCTGCTTTAAGAAAGATTGGCTCTTTGAACACTTAAAACTTATTAAAAATGAAAATACACAAGGAGAGTATTATCTGACTGACCTCGTAAAATACGCTGCCACAGAAGGCAGTATTGCCTCCGTGACAATTAGTCCAGAAGAGGCACTAGGGGTAAATAGTAAAGTAGAACTTGAACGTTTGGAAGCAATTGTAAAAAAGTAATTCCTACGCTTGTACTAGAGAATTATTCTTTTGTATTGTGAAGCCAGAGGTAGATGTCTTCTAGTGCACGCACTGCATCGCCTGCGGCAATGTTGTTTTGATGATAGAGGACATCAGTCACGTCTCCGGCTGCCCATACGCCGAGTACGCTCGTTTTTTGAGTTCGAGGGTCAATAACGATAGATCCGACAGGATTAAGATCAAGAAAGCCTTTGGCAAAAGAAGAATTTGGGATTTGGCCGATTTCTACGAAAATTCCGGTCCCAGTTAGCTTTTCTTCCTGGCCGGTAGTGGTATGGCGAATAGTCATACCACTTACAAATTTTTCACCAGAGATGTTTAGAAGTTCAATATCAGTAATCGCCTTGAATTTCGGATCTTTTTTTGTTTGGGCGACGGTGATTTCATCAGCACGAAAAGTGTTACTGCGGTTTAGGAGCGTGACGCTTTTACAATAGGCGAGGAGCTGCGCTGCAGTTTCAAATGCTGCATTGCCTCCGCCGACGACAATCACATCTTGATCACTAAAAAGCGGACCGTCACAAGAGGCACAATAGGTGAGGCCTTTGTTTTCAAATTCTGCGGCACCAGGGATATCAAGTGCACGACGCTTGGAGCCAGAAGCAATCAAGACAGCTCGCGACGATATTGATTCGCCAGAATCAAGGGTGACAGATAAATTACCAGCAGATCCTGCTAGTGCGGTCGTTGTGACACTTTCTTTAACTTCTAGAATATCTCCTTGGTATTCCAAGACATGGGATTTGAGATTTTGTGCGAGTGTAGCACCTTCGATATGAGGAGTACCGATCCAGTTTTGAATGTCAGTAGACACGACAGATTGGCCACCAAACTCACCTGTTACCAAAAGGGTTTTTAGGCGTTTACGGGCAGCATATACAGCTGCTGCAGAGCCAGCTGGGCCGCCACCAATAATGATGAGATCGTACATAAAAAGTATTAAGTATTAGATATAAAGTATTAAGAATAAATACACTCGAATTTCGAGCTCATACATTATACACGATACTTTCTACTTGATACTACTTCTTCGGCCTTCGGAGAAAAGCAGGCACAGCACTCCAGTCATCTGTCGTGTCATCAAAAATGTCGTCTACTATTTTTTCAGGCTTTTTTATGTAGTCGTTTTCGAGCGAATTGTGAATTTGTTTTTTAGGCGTCACAATCAATTCATCTTTTTCCAGGATTGGTTGTGTTGTGGAACTTTGAGCGTTACTTTGGAAAAGGCTCTTACGTGGAGAGTCAGTCGGAAAACCAGTTGCGATAACAGTCACCTTGACTTCACCTTTTTTCAGACGATCATCCTTGATTGTACCGAATATGACTTTAGCATCCTTGTCGATTGATTCGGTAATCACTTTAGCTGCATCACCGATTTCGTGGATTGTGAGATCATCGCCGCCTGAGATAGCAAAGAGAACGCCTTTTGCACCATTGATTGAGAGTTCAAGTAGCGGTGAGTTGATAGCAGTTGTTGCAGCATTTTCAGCCCGTTTTTCACCTGAGGCAGAGCCGATACCCATCAGAGCGCTCCCTGTGTCTACCATGACAGCCTTAATGTCGGCAAAGTCAACGTTGATGATACCTGGAGTCGTAATCAGATCAGAAATACCCTCAACCGCTTGGCGAAGCACGTCATCGCAGAGAGCAAACGCGTCTTGGAAACTTGTTTCTCGTCCTGCGATGGCAAGCAAGCGATCGTTCGGGATGACAATGATTGCGTCAACTTCTTTTTGTAATTCTTCAAGACCAGTTTCTGCGATGCGCATGCGCTGATTGCCTTCGAAGAAAAATGGTTTCGTTACGACACCGACGGTGAGGATGCCTTGTTCTTTTGCGACGCGCGCTACGATCGGAGCTGCACCAGTACCAGTACCACCACCCATACCGCAGGCGATAAAGACCATGTCAGCACCTTTGATGACATCTTGTATTTCTGCTTTGGTTTCTTCGGCTGCATGTTTGCCGACTTCAGGATTCATACCTGCACCAAGTCCTTTGGTAAGGTTTTTCCCAAGATGGATCTTTTTTTCAGCAAGGGAGTTGTGTAGGTCTTGAGTATCGGTATTCATCGAGATGAATTCCACCCCGCGAACCTTAGAATTGATCATGTGATTGAGGGCATTTTTCCCCGATCCTCCAACACCTATTACTTTTATACGGGCGAATGTTTCAACGGCTGGATTGATTTTAGGCATGTTTTTCATTGAAAATTAAGCGTTTTTTGGTTGAGTATACGCTGGCACTCAGGTAATAATTCGTATCCGATCATAATAACAGAAAACAAAAAAAAGTATACCCCTACCGAATTTTGAAAAATTCGGTAGGGGTATACCCCAGCATCCAGTTATTTTCATTTTCTTACGGCAAAAACTGTCGAAAAATATTTTGCAGTGATCGTTTTGTTTCTGCAATAAAACCTGGGCCATTTCGCCCCGGGTTTGAGGCGTGTTCTTTTGCAAGAAGACACAAACCAGAAGCGACAAACCATGCAGAGTCTCTGACTTTATGTTTCGATGCGCTAAAAATTTCAGTCGAACCGATTTTTGAAGGCAATCGAAGTAAGGCTTTTGATAACTCCTCAATCACCGCAATACTTGATCCACCACCAGTGATAATAATACCGGCTGGAAGGAGTCCACTCCGTTTTATTTTTTTCAAATAATTTTCGATCAATTCAAATATATCTGAAAGACGTGCCTCAATGATTTCATCGAGTTTTTTCTTCGGATAGTTTGAAAGAAAAGTACCGGTTTTGATACCTTCAGCTTCCTCAAGTGGGATGCGAAAGCCGAGCGCGATGTCGTTGGTGATGTCAGTGGAACCGATTGAAAACACATGCAGTCCGATTAGGAAAGTGTTTTCCCATACAGCGATACTGACAGTTTCTGCTCCGATGTTGACAAGCATTGCTCCCACTGAGCGCTGTTTTGACGAAAGAGCGATTTCGCTTGCAGCAATAGGACTCGGAATCACATCCACTACTTCAATGCCCGCCAAAGTCACTGTGGTCACCATATCGTCAAGGTGTTGGGCAAGGCAGCTTACAACGAGTGTTTTTACTTCAAGCTTAATGCCCTGCATAGTTTCCGGCCTACCCATAACTTCTTTACCATCAAGTTTGAAGGCGATAGGAGAAACATGGATAATCTTTCGATTTGAAGTAGTAATAGACTCTTCGCTTTGGCTTATTGCTTTGGCGATATCAAGACTCGTGACTTCGTTGTTGGCTTTGGAAATAATCGCCTCGCCGTGGCTGATTTCAGACGACAGACTCACTCCACCAATAGAAACGAGCGCCCGTTTAATCGGAACTCCCGCAGCTCGTTCTGCTTCGAGCACTGCTTTTTTGATGCTTTTTACAACGTTTGCACTTTCAACAATATAGCCGTGGCGCATGCCGTGTGAATCTGCGTATCCTGTTCCAATAATGCGCGGTATATCCGAATCTTTCAACCATTCAGCCACCACAACGCGTGTTGCGTATGTGCCGACATCAATTCCTACTGTAATGTTTCTGTTTGCCATGTGTAAAAATCTACTTCAATTTGAAGTGGCGAATCCATTTTTCTTCAAGTCTTTCCATTGTACTACCATGGACGTGTCCTTTCAAATGCAACATGCCGTGGATAAGTAAAAAAAGCGAAAAACTTTTCTCTGTCATCTCAAATTTTGGCGCGTCGAGCTTGACTACGGAACGACAAATGACAAGTTCTCCAGAGTGCGGGGAAAGTGGAAAGCTTAAAATGTTCGTGGGTTTATTTTTGCCGCGAAAAGTGCTGTTGAGTTTTTGGGAAGTTGGTTTTGAAACAAATACAACTGAAAGCTCGTAGCGAGCGCCAAGAATTTTGTTCTTAAATGTGACAAAAGGCAAGCTCGGAAGCTTGCCTTTTGTTTGTATACTGATTGATACTTTCTGATCGCTTTTGTGCATAGGGCTAGCGTTCTCGCTCGACGAGTTTTCCGAGCTTGCGAAGTTTGTCCATATCTTTACGGCGATTGATGCGCTTGAGGGCTACGGTTTTTTGCTTAAGTTTTGAGAGCGCGCGTTCGTTGTAGCGCTTGGATTTCACTTTGATAAGGATTCCAGACTCTTGCATGCGACGTGTAAAGCGGCGCAGAAGATTTGCTCCGTTTTCATTACTGTTTTTCTTTACTTCAATGTGGGTATTAGCCATATGTCTTAGAAGATTAGCATAGTGTATTTGAAAATGCAATTGTAGCTTTAAGGAGGTTTGTCGTCGGGCTTACGAAAACATTGAGTGGTCAAAAAAGATCTTCGGGGTTAATTTCAACGGCATAATTTTGCCCAGCAGTCTCGATCGCCGAAAGAAGTTTTGGGTCACGTTCTCCTTTGTGGCGAAGCCCGGGTGTCGACCAACGGCTTCCATGCACTCGTACAAGCGCATGGAAGCCAACGGCGCGTCCCTTCCGCGCACGTCCTTCAATGATACTTATTTTTTCGCCTTCAAAAATTTGCATAAGGCGATTTTTTTCTAGATTTTGCGCTGAGGGTTTTCCGCGGAAAGAGAGCTTAATAAGAACGACAAATGGGGGATAGCGTAACCGTTCTCGAAGCGTTAGTTCTTCTTGATACCATTGCCGTAGATTGCCACTGTTTTTTACGTATAAAATAGGATCATTCGGATTGCGTGTTTGAATAAAAATTCTCCGTTCTGTGATCGATCGGAGCATGACGAGGAGCTCTAAAATTCGCTCATTGATCCGGTAGCTTGCGATATTAAAAAGGGAATCAAATGATATTACTGCAGTTGTATCAACACTTTGATTAAGGTAAAAAAGGGCCATTTCAGTGCCAAGGAGTATGCCTCCTTCTGCGCGCTCAAATTGTTTCATAACCTTTTGCGCGGCGCTTGCGGTACGTACCACTTCGCGATCAATGCGAAAAATTGGGATATGCGGGAAATCTTTTTTTAGTTCATTAAAAACATATTCAATACCTATGCCAAGCGGTACAAGATTCCAGCTCTGGCACACGGTACATGTACGCGTCGCGTCGAAGTCATGTTGGCAACGGTTACAGGTGTAGATACGTACTCCACTTCGCTCGTAAAGCACCAGAGGAGTTTGGCACGTTGGGCATGTCACAAGCGTACCGCAGTCGCGGCAGATGGTGGACGTGGCCAATCCCGTACGGAGTGTGAAAAGAAATATCTTCTTTTTCGACTCATGAGCTTCTTCGATCGCTTCTCGTACTTGGGGTGTAATACTGGAAAACTTTTTTTTAGCAACTGGTGCATTTTGGCTTGGGTCGATAATAATTTCTTCGGTTGTATGGGACATCCGAAAGACAGGCGCACTTACTTCGCCGATTTCCCTTGAATCAAACTTATACATTGTTTCAGCTCGTAATAATGTGTCAGCAATAATAAATCTCAGTTTCTGCTCGTGGGCAAAAATTTCAGCAAATATTCGGAAGTCGATAGTGCTTCCGTGCATACTTCTATATGCACCCGAACTTTCATGTTCTACGACAATGGTACCGAGATCGAAGCGGGGTATGGAAAGATAGGGTACCGTAGCGATAATAAGGACTGGATGTGTTTCAGCTGTCGTGCGATTGTATGCTTCGAGTAACTCTTTTTTTGTCCGTTCGCTATGAAAAACGAAAGTATATTGTTCAATGCCGCGACCGAGACTCTCGCTAAATGTTTTAATATCAGCGACGGTCGGCAAACAAATAAATACTGATTGTTTGCGTGCAAAGGCTTCTCGTATAAACGTCCGGTAATAAGACAAACGATCATCAAGCGGTGCCTGAAATATAAGTTTCTCTTGTACCGTGTCTCGAGTTTCTAAAGGTTTCTCAATTTGAGTTGCGACAATCAGCTTTTCATACTGTTCCAAGAAAAGTGTTGGAATGAGTTCACCAAAGACGGCGCTCGGTGCTCCTAAAAAATAGGAGCACGTTTCTTCGCAGGCTTTAAAAAAACTTTCAGGGAAGTGCGCCATTCCTTTCACTGAAGTAATTTTTCGAAGATTGAACGCCGAATTTTTAATCGTCGCTTTGGCCGCGCGTACTTCGTGGGTGCCAATAACGAGTGCGTGATGAATTTTTTTCCGCACAGGTACGGTTACAATCATACCGGGCACTATGTCCTTTGCCGAAAAATATGAAAGTTCCTCAGTTCGGATTTTAGTGGAAAGTGGCAAAACGGTGACTTCCTTCATATTTACAGCCTAGCATATATTTCCGTTCTTATCGGCAAGAAATGAATATGGTATACTCCGCTGGCAATGGCACTTTTTATGAAAAAATTGGGGATCGATCTGGGCACCGCTAACACCTTGGTTTTTTTGCCAGGCAAAGGCATTGTTTTAAACGAACCATCTGTAGTAGCAGTTTCGGAACAAGACAATCGGATTTTGGCGATTGGGAATGATGCGAAAGACATGATCGGAAAAACACCTGATAGTATTATTGCTTACCGACCAATGAAAGATGGTGTGATTGCTGACTATCGTGTGACTGAAGCGATGCTCCGCTATTTTATCGGTAAAGCTCTTGGAAAATGGAATCTATTTAAGCCGGATGTGATGATTTCTGTTCCTGCTGGGGTGACTTCAACGGAGCGCCGTGCAGTAGTAGAAGCAGCATTAAAAGCAGGTGCAAAAAATGCCTATGTCGTAAAAGAGCCGATTTTGGCTGCAATCGGCGCCGGTATTCCGATACATGAATCATGTGGACATATGATTGTTGATATTGGTGGTGGAACTACAGACGTGGCAGTTATTTCTCTTGGTGGAATCGTAGCTTCAACTTCGGTGAAATGCGCTGGGAATAAAATCGATTCAGCTATTGCTGATTATATAAAAAAAACATTCAACCTTGCGATCGGAGATAAAACAGCAGAGGACGTAAAAATAAAAATCGGTGCCGCAATTCCGCTCGAGGAAGAGCTCACAATGACAATCAAGGGCCGTGATTTTATTCAAGGTTTGCCACGCTCTGCTCACGTGTCGACCAATGAAATTGTAAAATCAATCGATAAAGAACTCCGCCAGATGATCAAAGCTATCAAAGACGTGCTCCAGGAGACGCCGCCCGAGCTCGCGTCCGATATTATTGACCAGGGAATTATTATGACCGGCGGATCTTCCATGCTTCGCAATTTTCCTGACTTGGTCTATCGCAAAACAGGTGTTAAAGCCAAACTTGCCGATGATGCTCTCTATTGTGTGGCAAAAGGTACGGGTATTGCACTTGAACACCTTGATACCTACAAACGCACCATCATTAGCAAGCGATAAAGCTGCCTCGCTGCTCTTAAATTTATTATGGAATTTTGGGACCAGGAAAATATCGCGAAGACACTACACCATGCCTATATTATAGAAGGCGCATACGATAGTGCACTTCCAAAGCTTCATGGACTTTTTGATCGTTTGCAATTTCCAATACAAAACAATCCTGATTTTTACCCTTTGACGTACAAAACATTTAGCATTAATGATGCTCGGGATTTGAAAAAAAGTGATGCGGAAAAAAGTTCGGGAGCCAACAGAAAAATTTTTGTTATATCATTTTTGTCTATAACAAACGAAGCCCAGCACGCTTTACTTAAAACACTTGAGGAGCCGCAAGTAAATACACATTTTTTTATTATTACTCCACGGATCGATATTTTTCTGCCCACGGTTCTTTCTCGGGTTCAAATTGTGCATACGGATCCACTCTACGAAGCTTCTAAGGCTGCACAGGATTTTCTGCGGAGTACGCCGCCTCTGCGCATAGCTCAGGTCACGAAGCTTATTGCTAAATACAAAAATGCGGAAGACGGAGAGGAGTTGAAAGCCGCTGTCCGAGCCCTCTTGTCTGAAGTGGAAGCTATTGTAGCGAAAGATTTTAACGCTTCAAGGGAGGCAGCCAATAAATTGAAGCTTATTGACCAAGCACGATCCTATGTTGGGGATAGGGGAGCTTCAGTGAAGATAATTTTGGAGCATCTTGCCCTCACTTTGTAAATTTGACAAATAAGCCAATAGAGACGAGAATGGGCTCAAACAAAAAAATAGATTATGGAATCGAAAACCTACCAGCTTAAGGTTTTCGAACCAAGTTTTGAAAACCAAAAAAAGAAAATAATAAAAACTTTTTGTTTCTCATTTGAAGATCAAAAGAATGGGAGCAAGCTTTTGGATATTGAATATTTCCAAGACCTGATAGGAAAATTCGATAAGCCCGTCAATAAACACTTAGATAAAGGCTATACTTTAATCCTAGCTTGTAAAAATTTCTCTGAAGATCAATTGGCAACTTATTTTAAGGTTCCAAACGTGAAGAAATATCATCATAAATATGTTAGCGTAGAAGAACTGAAAAATATTCATCAAAAAAAATTTATTGTTATTCAATCCATATCTTAAGAGCCAAAATGTATAATTGCAATTGGCTCTTTCTTTTTGCTATACTCAGCATATGGCATACAATTTTTCATCTCTTAAAGCTGATCTTGTGAAAGTAAGCGAACGTCTTGCTAAAGAATATTCTCAAATCCACACCGGACGAGCGAGCCCAACTCTCTTAGATGGTGTCACGATAGATTCGTATGGCGCACAAACTCCGATTAAGAACGTCGCTTCGGTCAACATTGAAGACCCAAAAACGCTTCGAGTCGTACCGTGGGACAAAATGCACAATAAAGAAATAGAGAAGGCAATCATTGCTGCAAATCTTGGATTATCAGTCGCGCCTGACGATCAAGGTTTGCGGGTGATCTTCCCGCAGCTCACAACTGAGACGCGGCTAAAACTCGTGAAGATACTCAAAGAAAAACTTGAAGAAGCCCGAATCGCACTTCGTAAAGAACGCGACGGTGTTTGGAATGATATCCAAGATATGGAGCGCGATGGTGCTATGTCGGAAGATGATAAATTCCGCGGCAAAGATGAGCTTCAAAAATATATTGATGAAGCCAATGTCGGTCTCGAAGCGCAATTTTCTAAAAAAGAAACTGAGGTCATGAATTAATATGTCCGTTATTATCTTTATTTTTATTCTTCTTATTCTCGTCCTGGTGCATGAGCTCGGGCATTTTATTTTTGCCAAGCGAGCTGGTGTGCGCGTAGATGAATTTGGTTTTGGCTATCCGCCACGCGCGGTCAAACTTTTTACCTGGAAGGGGACTCTCTTTACGCTCAACTGGCTGCCGTTTGGTGGCTTTGTTAAAATCTTCGGAGAAAATCCCGATCCTCTAAGCATGTCTGGACCAGACAAGGAAAGCGCCCTTATTCACAAGCCACGCTATGTGCAAGCGCTTGTTTTGTTTGCCGGCATACTGTTCAATATTATTCTGGCCTGGATATTATTTTCTGTTGGTTTTATGAGTGGTATGCCAACCTCCGCTGGTGCAGCACCTGCTGGAGTTGATATTCGTGATCCGAAACTTCTTGTCGTCGATGTCGTAGCTGGTTCGCCAGCAGCAGAGGCTGGACTTCAAACAAAAGACCAAATCATTTCACTTGCGACAGAAACTGAAACAGTGGGGGATATAACAGTCCCCGCAGTTCAGAGTTTTATTTCTTCCCACGGAGATACACCGATTACGGTAACATATGTTCGCGACAACGATGTGCAGACGGTAAGTATTACGCCGAAGACGGGGATTTCTTCAGAGCCTGACACAGCGGTCATCGGAATCAATATGGATTTTGTTGGTACGGTCAAGCTCAGTGTGCCTCGGGCTCTGTGGGAAGGGGCCAAACTGACCGTGCATGTATTGGTTGCGACCGTGGTTCAATTTTATACACTGATCCATGATGCAATTTCTGGAAAAGGAAGTTTGGATGGGATTGCAGGCCCGGTCGGCATTGTCGGTATTGTTGGCACAGCGTACGAGTTTGGAATTATTTATCTACTTTCATTTACTGCGCTCATTTCCATCAACCTTGCAATCATCAACCTCATACCATTTCCTGCGCTCGACGGTGGACGACTCTTCTTCCTTCTCATAGAAGCTATCAAAGGCTCACGCATCAATCCTAAAATCGGAAATATCGTAAACCTGATCGGTTTCGGGCTCCTTATTCTTCTTATGCTTTTTGTGACCTACCACGATATTGTGAATTTGATCAAAAATCATGCCGGTTGATACAATTGCTATCATGTGGTATTCTTATGTCACTTCGACCGCCGTGCGGTCTTTTTTATAGAATAATCAAAATACAAAAAAAGAATGGAAATTCGAAACATCGCAATTATCGCCCACGTTGACCACGGCAAAACAACCCTCACTGACATGCTCATGAAGCAATGTAACATGGTAGAAGAGGGCGTCACCATGGATTCAAACACGCTCGAGCAGGAGCGCGGCATTACCATATACGCCAAAAATACTTCGGTCATGTATAAGGGCACAAAAATTAACATTGTTGATACGCCTGGACACGCTGACTTCGGATCTGAAGTGGAGCGCGTGCTCCGTGCTATCGACTCCGTACTCCTTTTGGTGGACGCGCAAGAAGGACCGATGCCGCAAACTCGTTTCGTACTTAAAAAATCTCTCGAGCTTGGCCTCCAGCCTATTTTGGTCATCAATAAAATTGACAAGCCAGCTGCCAATCCTGATCGCACACACGAAGAAGTGCTTGAGCTTTTCCTTGAGCTTGGTGCAACCGATAAGCAAATTGATTTCACGACCGTGTACGCGATTGGGCGCGCGGGTATTGCGAAACGAAAACTTACAGATGAATCTACTGATCTCATGCCGCTTCTCGACGTCGTGCTCGAAGAAGTGCCAGCTGCATCCGGAAAAGAAGCGGAACCATTTCAAGCCCAAGTTTTCAATCTTGCGTATGACAACTTTCTTGGCCGCTTAGCGATTGTTCGGATCTATCAAGGCACGGTTACTGATGGTAGTACTATTATCGTGAAAAAAGCCGACGGAGAAAGTCGTACAGCTCGCATTACTAAGATATATACTTTTTTGGGATTAACACGTAAGGAAGTCAAAGAAGCAACTGCTGGAGATATTGTTATTATTGCAGGTATTCCTGATGTGTATATCGGTGAGACTCTCTGTATGGATTCATCAGTTCTGCCCCTTTCTGCCATCGGTATTGATGAACCGACAATCTCCCTTAACTTCATGGTAAACGACTCACCGTTTGCCGGCCGCGAAGGAAAGTTTGTCACTTCACGCCAGATCCGGGATCGCTTGGTGCGAGAGCTTGAAGTGAATGTGGGGCTTAAGGTTGATTTCAATAACAACGACTATTTTACTGTGTATGGTCGCGGCGAACTCCATATTGCTGTGCTTTTGGAAAATATGCGCCGTGAAGGATATGAAGTACAAGTGTCTCAACCACAAGTAATCGTTAAAGAAGAAAATGGCGAGAAAGTTGAGCCGTACGAAGAAGTAATTGTCGATGTGCCAACTGCCGCGAGCGGAACTGTGATTGAAAAACTCACGAAGCGCCGAGGATTACTCCAACATATGCAGGAGAAAGAGGGAATTACTCGCGTAATATTTGAAATGCCGACACGCGGGCTTTTGGGATATCGCGGACAATTTATCATCGACACGAAAGGCGAAGGTATTTTATCGTCTCGCTTTATTGGATTTAAGTCATATGTGGGAGAAATTAAAAAGCGAGAAGTTGGATCTATGACTTCCATGATGGCCGGCAAAGCAGTAGCATTTGCGCTTTGGAATCTTCAAGAGCGCGGACTTTTGTATGTTGAGCCAGGCAATGAAGTCTATGAAGGCATGGTTATCGGCAATGTCACGAAGGGCGATGATCTTGCGGTCAATCCGATCAAAGGAAAACAGCTTACCAACATGCGCGCTTCAGGATCAGATGAATCTATTTATCTCAAACCGGCCTACGTCTTATCGATTGAGCGGGGACTTGAAGTTATGTCCGGGGATGAATTTTTGGAGATAACTCCTGCGTCTGTCCGGCTACGTAAAAACCTCAAAAAATAGGATTTGTTCAGTTTTGTTGACTATATTTTTATATTGTGTTATGATGCATCTGCAATAGAAAGCAAAAAATACTTGATTTTTAAGGCTTAAAACCATTTAAAAAATTCAAACGTTATTTATTGACTGTTGTAAACAATAATGATACTATAGAAGTTCAGCTTTAAAAATCTAAAGAATTTTTTAAAAAATG